>Ga0315900_10000116_pt1 | contig 132527 bp, 120 predicted proteins | sample LakEriMetagenome_FD_203521 | JGI IMG/M metagenome (GOLD analysis project Ga0315900, IMG submission 203521) | Freshwater fungal communities from buoy surface, Lake Erie, Ohio, United States - Buoy 12 MA114 | ecosystem: Environmental > Aquatic > Freshwater > Lake > Lake biofilm | place: USA... | reverse complement strand
TGAGTTGATCTGATCTTGACGCAAAGATTTGTTTTGCCAGAAAGGCAAAACTTACAACTCCCGCATTCAGGCGTGTAGAGAGGGATGACGTGATCGCCTTTGTTTAAAGATTTCACTCCGGGACCAATGGCCTCGACGATACCTCCGCCTTCGTGGCCAAGTATGACCGGAAATAAACCTTCTGGATCCTTCCCGGATAGCGTGTAAGCATCTGTATGACATACGCCAGTGGCGATCATTTTTACGAGGACCTCGCCCTGACGCGGCTCCTCTAAGTCGACGTCTTCCACGCTTAAAGGTTGTCCTGCTTTCCAGGCGACAGCGGCTTTAATTTTCATCTAGTTCCTCATCATGGACGTTTTACGTCCTTGTGGGATAGATGTTTTTTCAAAAAAAATCAAGAATATAAGATAGTTGGAGTAAACGTCGTCGCTGTGCTTATAACTCATGCACAACAACCGTTGGTTGTTCTTGGCGATAGTATTGCCATGAATCGGGTGGCAAATTTACGCTTATGTTTGTAAGCTACCGTCTACTGTGATTGGCAATCGATAAATAGTTAAAATATTCTATGAGACGATAGGGGTGCACATGAGTGAAGTTTTAGTTGTTGCTAGCAAAGTAAAAGCACTAATCAAAAAGCATTCTGATATGAACACGTCCGCAAGCGTCATGGATGCGTTGTCCAAGATCGTAGAGCGCGAAGTATCACGGGCTATCGAGCGCGCAAAAGCCGATAAAAGAAAAACGGTGATGGATCGGGACTTTGAAGGGTAAATATCTCTGCGATCTGCCTTAGGCAGTTCGCCGGATGTAAATCATAGCTTTGTCATCGGCATGGACTAAGTCCTTGCCGATTTCATTTATGAGGGTGAATATTTCGTCAGGGCTGATAAGAATGCGCTGAGGTTGCTTTGAAAGTGTGCGGATCAGCTTACTTATTGGGCGAGACCCCTCCAGGCACCCATCGCTAAAAGAAAAAATAAAGTCTCCTACATCTAGTTTGATCGTCGCGATATCCACACTAATTTGGTCGACAGTGCCAAGAGCTTGGCCACGGGCGGCAATTAGTTTGGCTCCAGAATTATTTACATGGATCCATCCAGCCATGCCGTGGACTGCAATTAATGTAGTGCCGTCGTCTTCCATTTGTGCGGCGCAAACGGCCGAACCAACATTACCTCGGAATAGATTATAAAGATGGATATTAAGTTCTTTAATGGTCGAGTCTAATGGGGATGGTTCAAAATCTTTTTTACGAAGGAGGCTTACGATCGCGGCGACCGCCAGCGCTGCTGCGGGTCCTTTACCTGTCACGTCGCCTAAGAAAAATCGAGTTTTGTGGTGTCTTCCATCGCTCAAAAAAATCCAATCCCCGGCCAGTCTTTCTGCTGAAATGTATTTACAAGCCCAAGCGGTCGTGTCTCGAGAACCAGTCATCTGGTTTGGCAAAAGGGTCGACTGAACCGTTTGTGCAAGCTCCAACCGATCATCTAGGTTTTGAAGCTGACTCTCTAAATAGCGCTGGTTCGCGTGTTGAACAGCCATTTCAATGCCAGAGACGGACGCAATAAATACGAACAAAATGAGATCGAAGACCCATGTTAGACCGACGATGTGGGTGGAAATTGAAAAATTAAAAGTATCTGCGACTAGGCGGGCGAGATCGAAAAAAGCCAAAGTACAGCCAATGAGAAGAATTCCACTGAACGCTAGCGCAATCCTAGACCTGACGATTGACTTTGATGACTTTGAAAGTAGTCCGGCCATCGAAATAGCGACAAATAGAGAGAACAAGTAAACGGCAGGCTTCAAAATAATCGCAAGTACATCGAGGCAGGTGGTGGCGGTTTTGTAGTCCAGCACGGTGAAGCATGCCACATTGAGTGATGTAATTGCTATAAATAGAGCGCTGGTAAATCGATCGGCACGCGGCAGGTCCAGCCTAAAGAAAGCATAGATAAAACGTGCCATTAGCATCAGGCTATAGTTGCGCGCCATAAGTGCTAATAGCTCGGTGGTATGTCCGCTCAGTCCAAGCCCTGACGAGTAACTGGACCTCATGTAGAGTTCGACGCTTGATGTTAGACCGAAGAGCAAAAACCACATGATCTCTTGGTTACGACGAACGAACATGAAAAGCATGGCAAATACGACGCAGAAAGATAGCTTTGGCAGGAGGTATAAAAGCTGAAGGCTGGTAGCATTGTCATGCGCAAAGTATGCCAAAGGGGCGAGCGAATCTCGCGGTCCGATGACGATGTCACCACGATTTGATATTCCCTGATAGGGTAGATCACCTGCTTGCACCTTGATGGCGATGGAAACGGTTCCGTCGGGTCGAATGAATTGACGGGGTATCGGAGCCAGCATCGTCTCGCGGCTGCCCTGAAACACCAGTTGATTATTAAGATATAGATCCCATGTCTTGGCGAAGATAATAATGCTATGCAAACTGATGGGCTCTTTCTCGCTGCGCTGAATCAGCTGCTCAGGTATTTTGATCAGTGCTCGGTAAAAAATCGGCTCCCCAGACGACCATTCACTCAGCGGAAACTCTCGCATAGGTAGAATTTCTTGGCGGCGAAAGTAATTTGACGGTGTGGATTCACTTCTGTAGCACTCGTCATTTTGACAACCAAGACTTTTTCCATAATGGACGTCCCATTTAATTTTTTCTTTTGTTAGATTAAAGACCTCGGGTGATGAGTAAACGCCTGGTGGCCACTCGCCATATTCCAGGAGGCGGCTTGTGAAAAATGCCGCACCTAGTATTAGACATGCAAGAGCCAGTAGTAGTCCTGGAATGTCTGAGGCTTTCGATTTCATGTCGCGCTTGTGAGTATCTTCGGAATCAGCGACAGCTTGCTCAATTAGACGATAGCCCGGAACATAGTCAGCTTTAGCTATCCGTGCCGTCACTTTGTCTAGAGATTTTTTTATCGCGTCCTTGCGTCCCATGGGTCCTCAGTTTTATTTGCCGACCACCTTATTCAGTTCCTCGACTAGCCAAACACGTAACGATCCTGTTCTTGAGTCTCTGGCTGATTGGTAATTTAATGTGCTGTAGCCAATTCCGTCTTTATCAGACGTGTATAAGTAGCCTATCCTCGCTTCAGGAGTGTCTGCGAGACCTTGGGCTAAAGCGCCAATATCGGAATTACAGGACTCAAGAAATACGACGTTAAAAAACATGTCATGTTTTTCACTCAATAAGATCTGAAGCAGATGCTCTTTTGAAATGCCGGCGGCCCGTATGTCTAATGTCTCGATAGCTGTAGGGCCGTCAACGCTGCCTTTTTCAATCGCAGTAATGTCTATATTTGGAGACGACAATCCACCCTTGTCAAATCCAGCTTTGTCAAATCCAGCTTTGTCAAACCCGGCTTTGTCGAACCCGGCTTTGTCGAACCCAGCTTTGTCAAGCATTGCGATCGGTCTTCTAGCTGGTCTTGATTTAAAGTATTTTGCGATAAATTTTCCGGTGACCAGTGTAGATTCGAACGCCACTTTTGAAGTCACGGCTAATTCCGCATTACCGTGTGACTTGATAATCAAAGAGTATTCATGTTTGTCGGTTGGAAAGAGCTTTCGTACCATCTCAAGGCTAGCTTGAAGTATTTCAGGGTGTGAGAGTGGGCTTGATTCATACAGTTTATTTGTTTTTATTCTGTCATAAACTGTCAAGATAGGCTGTATTAGCGCTTCAGGCACTCTTTGCTCCCCTTCATTGATCGGGCAATACCAGAACCGTTTATTAACGATGCTAGAGTTATTGATAATCACGACACCAGAGGCAAGGCCGGTATTCGCATTACAAATCCCAATTTTTATGTCCGCGATGTCAGTGGCCAGGGCATTCGTATGCGCATCCCAGTCTTTCTCAAACAGCGATCTGGCGTGTTTAATGATATCCTGTCGATCTGGGAGCAAATTCGCGGCTTCATCGAAGCTTTTTAATATTGCAGTTTTTTCAGACAAAAATGTCGAGGTATTAACGGGGTTATTGGAGACGTGAATAAGGACTTGGGATTTGCGTGGGTCTCTCGTTTTATCGCCAACGAGCATACCTTCGTTTACAGCCTTGTCGCGTGCGGGCTCGCTAAATTTACACGAGGATAAGCTAAGACCAATAAGGCTTATGCTAACTAAGGTATGACATGCAAACTTGCTCATAAGGAGTCCTCCCCCCAAATCGTTTTTCGATGGCGATCATCATGGTCATTATCGGCTCTCCTATAAAAATAATTTAGAAAACATATAAAAAGGCAATAAAAACAGTTATTTAAATTTTAAATTAGGGGGGGTTGTTCAGTCGTCACGCCTGATGGTCGTGCTGCGTGCTGATGTCCAAAGGTCCTAGGGAGGAGGGCATGATAGAATAGGGATCCGCCTAGTCGACAACCTGGTGGAAGACTTTGAGTTTATGTCTTGGGCTGAGACCTACAGAGTCGCCAAGAGGGGTGAGATATATGAAAGCATTAAGGATGATAGCGACGGTATTGGTTTTGACGTTGTGCGGACCATCTGCAGCATGGGCAGTCACCGTACTCTGCCTTGGGGATTCATTGACAGAAGGGTACGGGGTTGCCAAAACAGAAGCATGGCCAGCGGTGGCAGAAAAGCAGCTTCGTGACAAGAAGCTTGATGTCACGTTCGTCAATGCTGGGATTAGCGGCTCAACAACCGCTAGTGCTCAATCGCGTTTAAAGTGGCATTTTAAATCCAAACAAAAGTTTGATTGGATGATTCTGGCGCTCGGGGCCAACGATGGACTGCGCGGTCAAGATGTTAAGGGTATCAAAAAAAATCTGGTAGGTGCGGTTGAGGCGGCTCGTAAAGCTGGCGTCAAGAAGGTGATTTTGGCTGGGATGCGGATCCCGACCAACTATGGTTCAGCTTATGCGCGTGATTTTGAAAAAATATATCCGGAGATATCAAAAGATATGAGTCTGCCACTGATTCCATTTCTCTTGGATGGAGTTGCCGCTAAGCCTGAATTTAATCTACCCGACGGAATTCATCCCAATGCACGCGGGCATCAAATAGTGGCCGGATTGGTTGCAAAGTTCGTTGAGGCTCAACTATGAATACACCTTCTAAACAAGATTCTGGGAAGTTACATGATCGTCAGTCAATCATTCTGATGGGACGCGAGCTAAAGAAATCCTGGCCAGTTCCAGGGGGTCGTCTTGAGGTTTTGAAGGGCCTGGATATTTCGCTGGGTGCCGGCGAAACGTTGGCGATTATCGGACCAAGTGGTAGTGGAAAATCCACTCTATTAAGTATTCTGGGCACTCTTGATCGTCCCACGTCGGGTGAGTTAATTATTGGGCAAACCAAAACGGCAAGCCTGTCAGATCATGCCTTGGCTCGCTGGCGAGGTCGCTCGCTAGGGATTGTTTTTCAGCAATTTCATCTAATGCCCTCTCTCACGGCGGCAGAAAATGTCGCTTTGCCTCTTGAGATTGCAGGAGACGGCAAGGCTTGGGACAAGGCGATAGAGGCGCTAACGGAGGTTGGCCTTAAAGACCGCAGTAAGCATTTGCCGCGCGAATTGAGTGGGGGCGAGTGTCAACGAGTGGCTATCGCCAGAGCACTTGTCACGAGGCCGCAGTTACTCCTAGCCGATGAACCAAGCGGCAGTCTTGATCCACACACGGGTGAGCAAATTGCAAGTTTGATTTTTGACTTAGCTGCGAAGCACCATATGGCCATGATTCTTGTGACACATAACATGGACCTAGCAAGCAGGTGTGCTCGAGTTTTGAGAATGCATGACGGACGCTTAGTTGAGTCTTGACCAGGGGCCATGTTACTGAAGGGTTATTGGCGTGTCCAAATCATATTTAGTTAAGTTTTTTCGCATGGCGAGTTTAGTTGTAAAACTTTCGTTTCGTCAGCTGCGTTCCGAAAAATATTTTGCGATCGCTATGACCGTGAATATGGCATTGGGCTTAATTGGCTATTTGACCGTAGACGGATTTAACAAGTCGTTTCTGCGCGAGATAAGTGCCAGAACTAGGCAGATCGCAGGTGGTGACTTGATCGTTTCGGCCAGGCAGCCTTGGAACGAGAGACATCTTGAGATTTTGGCAAAAAAAATACCACCCGGATCTACTCAGGCAGAGGAAGTGTCCATGGTCTCGATGATCTCGTTTGGTCAGAAGTCGAGACTGATTGATTTAAGATTTGTTAGCAATACGTACCCCCTCTATCAAGGCCTTGAATTGAAAGATAGAGGTCTAGTGCCGGTTGGTAGTGCCCATGAATTAGGTGTGAATCAGGTCTGGATTTATAGTGAGTTACAAAGTCAGCTTGGTCTGGAAGTCGGAAGCCGTGTGAGGGTTGGAGATGCGGAGTTTTTGGTTTCGGGTTTGATTGCAGATGATCCAAGTTCCGGGTCTGGAAGTTTTAGTTTTGCTCCGCGCGTCTATCTTCCCCTAGCAGCAGCACAGTCCACCAACCTTCTCGGCGTCGGTAGTCGATCCATGTATATACTTCGATATAAGCTGCCAGTCGGTAGTGATGCTGAAGATCTTTTAGTTCAACTAAAAAAGGAATTTTCTGAGGCTTTTCCCAGCGAGGATATAAGGGCTAGATCACACGCTCAGTCAAGCCAAGAGACCCAGAGACTCTATGCCTACCTTAACGATTACCTTTTGCTGATATCACTCGTTTCACTCTATCTAGCAGCCTTGGGTTTTGCTTATTTAGTTAAATCACACCTCGATTCGTCCATCGTCGAGATGGCCATTGTGTCATCTCTTGGTGGTTCTCGACTCATTAGTTACGGCGTTTATTTGCTGCAGTGCTTGATTCTCGGTTTTTTTGCCATTTTTTGCGCGACAGTTTTAGCCGCTGGGCTGTTGCCGCTGCTGGCCGTGGTTATGAAACCGTTTGCAGGTGGTATGGAGGGTCTTAACGTATCAGTATTGTCAGGTCTCAGAGCTGGCGGCATGTGTGTTTTGGCTGGAACATTGCTCAGCCTCCCAAGACTTCTAAAACTGTGGCATTTAAATCCATCGTTTCTATTTCATGAGTCAGCACAGGCTGGTGACTTAAAGCCTTCTAGGGCATGGCTTGGGGTCATTCCGGCGATTTTAGTGCTATGGTTGTCCGCGATCTTTGAGTCAAGATCCCTAAACACAGGCAGCGTGTTTGCTGGCCTGTTCGTGGGGCTTGCGGGAACATTGATATTAGCGTCCATTCCACTGTCAGCCATGGCGTTACGTTTTTCTCACGTACCTGGATATAGTTGGATGCTCTCTTTATCGCTTCGTTTACTGAGTCGAAGCCGTGTGGCAACCATTAGCACATTTGTTGCACTCGCTATTGGTGCCACGTTAATTAATCTCATACCACAGCTTCGCTCGGTCATATCCCGTGAGGTCACGAGGCCTGACACCACTTTGCCGCAGTTATTTATGTTTGATATCCAAGATGAACAAGTTGAGGATGTGCGTAAATATTTCGAGTCGAAAGGGGCAAGAATTACGTCCTTTGAGCCTATGGTCAGGGCGCGGCTTGAACAAATAAATAACGAACCAGCCAGTTCTCGGAAAATGAATTTTGAGGGGGAGCGCGAAGAGCAGCAGCGCGATGCTCTACAGTCAAGGACTCAAAATCTCTCGTTTAGGTCAAAGCTAAGTGCCGCTGAGGTTTTGGATAAGGGTGAATTCATATCGACGCCGTTTAGTGGTGAGGGGCTGCCTGCTTTATCCATCGAAGAAGGGTTTGCTCGAAGGGTGGGTGTCGGTATCGGTGATCGCATGACGTTTGATGTGATGGGTGTGTCGGTGGAAGGTGTGGTGACGAGTCTTCGCCGGGTGCGTTGGACATCGTTTGAGCCCAATTTTATGATTCTGGTCCAGCCCGGCGTCTTGGACGAAGCTCCTAAGATGTGGGTTGGTAGTGTCTCGAATCTTTCTGAGGGTAGCTTGGATGATGCTATTTCTGGCATCGTTGCCATACATTCAAACATTAGCGTCGTGGATGTCAAGGCGTCGATTAAGCGTCTGCTAGTGCTTATTGACAAGATCAGTGCAGCCGTGGCAGTTGTGGCGTGGTTGTCGCTTCTTGGGGGTTTTGGCGTTTTGTTTGCGATTGCGCACGCTAGATCAAGTGAGAGAGAGCATTCCATGGGTCTTTTGAAAGTTCTGGGTGCTACGCCGCAGGGGGCTCAGATGAGTGCTTTGCTTGAATATTCGTTGATTGCCGTGTTTGCAGTTATTTTTGGTGTAGGACTAAGTCTGATTATAAGTTGGACGATTGCCGTTTATATATTAAAGGCTCCTTGGGGTGTGTTGGAATTGCGATCGATTTTTAACGGACTTGTTTTGCTACCAATAACAGTATTTATTGCTTGGCTCACAACTAGAAAAGCTGTGAGGACGGATATTTTAAAACTGCTCGGTTAGGCTGGTTAAAAGTTTAAATGAAGTGATGATTTCGATGAGGGGATCACATGGTTGAAGATAAAGTGTTATCAGTAGCACAAGTAAGTCGCAGTTTTGAGTGGATTGACGTTCAAGCACCGACGCAGGAAGATTTAAGTGCTATCGCAGCTAAGTATAAGCTGCCTATTCATCCAGTACGGGACTGTCTTGAACCCGAACACTTCCCAAAATTTGAATCATTTGGCTCTCTAAATTTTCTGATCGTGAGATCTTATGATGCCAGCGCATCCATTGATTGCGACACGGTCCAGGAGCTGACCCGTAAAATAGCTATTTTTGAATCGGACGATTTTGTTTTGACGATTCATAGAAGTGATATTCCAAGTTTTAGTGCACTAAAAGACGATTGGAGGCATAAAGCTAAGGATGGGCAGATTTGTCTTCCTGATCAGATTTTACTCGCCATCCTAAACCATGCAGTTCAATCCTATCAAAAACCGGCGGAGATTAATCGGGATCTTCTTGAGGGTTTTGAACGAAAAGTTTTTCGGCATGATGGGGACACATTTGAGGAAGGCTATTTTTTGAAAAGGCGAGCGAGTGCTATTAAGCGGATGTTGCGCATGACGGTTGATATGCTTCCGAGGCTATCAAGTCAGTATCCTGAGGACGCCAGCCTTATTCAAGACGTTAAAGAAAATGGTGATCGACTGTATGCTCACGTCGAAGAATTTTATGACAACGTGACAAGTCTAGTAGGCTTACAGTTAGCTTTATCCAACCATCGGTTGACTGTCGCAAGTTTTAAGACGAACGAAGTGATGCGTATTTTAACGATTTTTAGTGTCTTTTTTATGCCACTGAATTTGATTACAGGCATCTATGGGATGAATTTTGAGAACATGCCCGAGTTGAAGTGGGCCAATGGTTATTACGGTGCCGTTGCGGTTATGATTGTCATGACTCTGACGATTATGATTTATTTCAAACGAAAAGGTGTTCTCGATCCTTCCCGCGAGGCCAATGCTGAGAACTTTTAATGTTTCTGCGCTGGGATAATTTGCTTTCGTCCCATAATAAGGCCAAAAATAACGATGAGACATAGCCACTGGCCAAGGGTTAACCCAGCGATAAACCCAATTTGCGGATCAGGTTCTCTGAAGAACTCTACACAAAATCGCGCCGCAGAATATAGCCCGAGAAAACCATACGACAGCCATCCCTTGTGAGCTGCCAATGTGTGTCTCATCGCAAACAGAATGCCACCAACAAGCAAGCCCTCTGCGCACGCGGCGTAAAGCTGTGACGGATGCCTGGGGGCATCGGCGAATGGTCCCGGGAAAATAACGGCCCAAGTGACGTCTGTGATCCGGCCTGGTAACTCGCCATTAATAAAGTTTGCAATCCGTCCAAAAAACAAAACAAAAGGTACCCATAAAGCTACGGGGTCAGTGATTGTAAAGACGCTGATATTGAATCGCCTCGCAGTCACCAGTGCAGCAATTGCGAGACCGATAAATCCACCGTGAAAACTCATTCCGCCGTTCCAAATAGCCGGTATCTGAGATGGGTTATCTAAGTAGTACGAAAGGTTATAAAACAGCACGTACCCCAATCGAGCTCCCCCGATAAGAGCAATCCATCCCCAAAACGAAAAAAAGCGGTAGGCCGTAAGTATTTTGGGTAGCTCGTCCTGCGGTATGTTTTTCTCTAGCCAGCGCTGGCCCATCTGATCAATCCAAATCCAACCGAACACGTAAACAAGCCAGTACCAAGGCAGGGCGAAATCGCCCATTTTTATGGCATATGGATTGATGTCATGTTTGTACCATCTGGACGCTACGTCGGGACTCATTTAATGCTCTCTCGGTCTTTTTTGCAGAGTGTTCCGTGAATCTCCTAGTATTCTAGCACAGCAGCTCTTGTAACGAATAAATTTTCATCCCATGACCCAACAAAACGAATTGCGGTTGTATTTGAATTCTGAAAGACTTGATCATGAATCATCAAGACTAACGTTCATCAAGGGTTTAACGTTTGCAACCCATTCATTCCACGCCGAGTCATAGTTTTGTGAACCAGGTTAACTGGGTGGAGCTTCACGGCCACAGGGTTGCGGTTTGGGATGCGCGACTCCAACCAAGTATTAGTGACCTTGAGGGCCTAGTGTCCTCTGAGGCGCGCAGTAAATCACAATCTATGCGCCATGATGGCAGACGACGTGAGTGGCTGGCCTCCAGGGCTCTATCAAATTTTTTGACTGGCCGTGAGCCCGGCGAAACTGCGATTGGCTATCCTCTGTGGCCAGAGGGTTGGTCTGGCAGTATCACTCACAAAGGTGGCCATGTGGGTCTTTGGGTTATGCAGCAAGCTTTTTTTTATGGCGGTGTCGATCTAGAATTGCTACGGGACTTTGAGCCAGGTCTTGCCGAAAAGATTATGAATGAGAGTGAAATAGCTCTGGCATCAAGATTTATCACTGAGGGTGCGGGCTCATTAGTGTTCGCTGCGAAAGAAGCAATTTACAAAGCCCTCTGTCCGCTGGTTGGGCGCAAATTCTATTTTGAAGCTGTGTACCTTGACGAGGTGTCTGGTGGAGATGGTCAGCACCTTCTGCGTTTTGTGGTCACAGAGACGTTGAGTGAGCGCGTGAGAGGTGGTTCACAAGTCATCGTTTCTGCCAAAATGGTGGAACTTGACGACGGTAAGCATTGGCTAGCTCTGGCTCTCTATAGATGATTTTCGTGTGACAGATGAAGGACTTAATAGAAAGACCCACTTGCCATGATGCGTAAAATTTTTTTGATTTGCCTGGTCACAGCCTCGTGTGTAACGCCGCCAGCCGTTAATCCTCCGATTAAGTTATTCTCCTCTGAAATTCACAAGATTGCGAGGCATGATCAAGTTCGAACGTCAGCCGACGGGGCTGTTGCTAGTGCGCACCCTCTGGCTTCGGCGGCAGGGGCAGGTATGCTGAAGGCTGGCGGAAACGCAGTCGATGCAGCCGTGGCGGCGTCATTTGTGATTTCAGTCGTACGTCCTCAAAGCACAGGGATAGGGGGAGGGGGCTTTTTACTATTCCACGATGCAGATAAGGCTAAACAAAAAGTTTTTGATTTCCGGGAAAGAGCGCCTGGCCTTGCCAGTGTAGATATGTTTTTAGCAAAGAATGGTGACTACAAGGATCTAAAGTTTAATGGGATCAAAATTCCAAATCCAGCCGTGGATGGGCATTTATCAGTTGCCGTACCGGGGCTTGTAAAGGGGCTTTTAGGGGTCCATGAACGCTACGGCAAACTTGACCGGCAAACAGTCATGGCCGCGGCAATAGAGATTGCCGAAAAGGGGTTTGAAGTTTATCCGGCCTTGGCCCGAGACATTCGAAGCCGTGAAAGTGTTCTTAAGATGTTCCCAGCCAGTCGCAAGATTTTTCTCCCGAAAGGTCAACCGTTAAAAGCGGGAGACAGTTTGGTGCAAAAGGACTTGGCGACGAATTTAAAAGCCATATCTCGCCTAGGTAGTGCGGCTTTTTATGAAGGTGAGATCGCACAGAAGATCATAGCCGAGATAAAAAAAGGCCAAGGCATTCTCTCTGCCGCTGATTTAAAGGCCTACAAGATGATTGAGCGTATTCCGGTTTCGGGACATTACCGTAAGCGCCGTATTGTATCCATGCCTCCGCCGTCGTCTGGCGGAACACATATCATTGAAATGCTCAACATGCTTGAGCCTTATGATCTCTCTAAAATGAATCCAAGGGGGGCCGAGTATCTGCATCTTCTAACAGAAGTTATGAGACGAGCGTTCGCCGACAGGGCGCAAGAGATGGGGGATTCTGATTTTGTAGATGTACCGGTGGCTCGACTAACATCCAAGAAACACGCATTAAAATTAATGGAGTCTTTTAATGCAGACCACGCTACAGACTCTGGCCGATTTAAGAAAGTGGCCTCTTCTGGTGAATCACCATCGACCACACACATTAGTGTGATTGACAAGTGGGGTAACGCCGTGGCAACGACGCAAACGGTTAATTATTCCTTTGGCAGCTGTGTGGTGGCTGAAGGAACAGGAATTGTACTCAATGACGAGATGGATGATTTTACGACCAAACCTGGCGCTCAAAATATTTTTGGACTGGTGACGGGGGATAAAAATAATATCAAGCCTTGGAAGACGCCGCTATCTAGCATGTCTCCGACATTTGTTTTTGATGAGTCCGGCAAACCATTGATGGTCACAGGCTCCCCAGGTGGGCCTCGGATTATTAATGCCACATTACAGTCGATCATCAATGTGATTGATTTTGGCATGTCACCATTAGAGGCAATACATGCGACGCGTATTCATCATCAGTGGATGCCTGACAAGATTTACTATGAGCGGGATAGTCTGGACCCCGACGTCTTAGCCCGTCTATCTCAGATGGGGCATCAGTTAGATAAAATGGACTCTATAGGTGACGTGCAGGCGGTCGTGGTCGGTGCTGACGGGCTAAAAATCGGCGTCAGTGATAGCCGTGGCGACGGGCAACCTGCTGTGCCGTGAGTTATTTGGGCTTTTTTAATGAGTCTTGGCATGACTTATTAAGCACAAGCCATTTTTTTTCGACGGCTTGTGTGTAGGCGTCCCAGCTGTCGACATGGTCATCGGGTGTCACTTTTAGAATTCCACGCGAGACCGGGAATATCGATGTCGGATGACGTTTCAATAGCTCAGCAGTCTTACTGCCAAATGTTGCGCCCTGGGCGCCAATGCCTGGCAACAGGAAATGATGGGGCCGGCGGGGCAGCGTGCCTAAAATCTTGGTCGGCAGGTCAGTGGCTCCTAAGACCCAGCCGATTTGATCAAGCACTTTTTCTTTTTTAGCAAGTGCTGTGAATTGGTCGTAAACCACGCGGGCTATGGGAGTTGACCGAGTAGTGCTTGCGTGCATTTGCACCTGACGGCCGCTGGCGTTACTTGATAGCCAGACAATATAGACTCTTTTGCCATTTTTTAGCCACGGCATGAGAGCTTCAAGCGAGTCTGTTCCCATCCAGGGCAGAATCGTTAAGGCGTCGGCTTGATAATAATCAAACGCCGTGCGACCGTAAGCCGTCATGGTAGATGAGATGTCGCCTCGTTTGGCGTCTAGTATGACATAGAGTCCACGACGCTTGGCATCAATCGAAATATCCCTCAACGCGACCATGCCTGGTGGGCCAAATTGTTCAAAAAATGCCGATTGAAGCTTAATGGATACGCCAGGCTCAGTAATGCGAGCAACCACGGCTTGATACCAGCGCACAAGAAATGATTCGATGGGTGTTGATTCCAGCTGGCGCGCCAGAAATGGATGAATGTCTGTCGTGTCGGGGTCAAAGCCAATCCCTAGCGGGTGCTGAGGAGCTTTTTTTAGTGAAGCTTGCCTGCTTTGTGTTGAGGGTCCACTCATAATCTGTCAGAGGTCCTATTTGGGTCATACGATCGTATATACACCCGATGATATAAAGGGTCGAGCCGATGCCGTCAACGTGTCTATAGACAACTGCAATCGTTATCGTGCGCGACGGACTGGGGATTTGTATGGAAAAGGACTGGTTGGAGTCGCTAGATGCAACCAAGGCTTTGATTAAACGACGAGCAAGGAGCTTTGCTATTAAGAGTCTGATACGAAAATAACGCTCTGATTTCATTATTTTATTTTTCCAGGATGTCATGTTTTCTGAATAAATCTGAACGGCGCGCCGTAATAATGTAAAGACGCCGCAATGCTATTCAAGCTCTAACCCGTAGTTAACGAACTCACTAGCATTGACTGTCCCAATGAATATCGTGGACAATAGGCATTGGAGTTTACAGGCATGTCAATTACCATCGTCATCGATCGCAGTAACGAGATCGCCCGACTGACATTTAGCGGCAGCATGGACGAATATGCTGAAGCGGAATTTACAAAAATAGCCAATGGGCTGCCATCAAAATTGATCTTCGATTTCAGCGGCATCGTTGCTCTGAATTCCTCTGGGGTCAACGCTTGGATTACGTTCTACAAAGAAATTTATAAAAGTCGCTCGATCGTATTTGAAAACTGTACACCGGAAGTGATCATGCATATAAACATGATGCCAATTTTTAGGGGTCCAGCCGAGATCAATTCCGTTTATGCAAACTATGAGTGCCTTGCTTGTATGCATAAGCAGCGTCAGCTATTTGTGCGAGGACAAAACCTGCCCGCGTCGTCAGCTGAGTTGCTGCCACCCGTCAATTGTCAAGCGTGCGGCCAGGTCTCTGAAATGGATCAGGAGCCTGCGGATTTTTTTGCTTGGATTAATTCCTAAATTATATATCGGTTTAGAGTTTGAGGAGGCTCAAACTCCACTATTTTGGTAGCACAATTTTATAGATGCCGGACTCTATAAATAGATCAAAAAGTTTCTCATCAATTTTTCCACCCTTCACATCCATTTTGATGATGTCGAGAGCTTTGTCTGCTGAGACGGCCTTTTTATAGGGCCTATCCGATGCAGTCAAGGCATCATAAATATCGGCAATGGTCATCATACGTGATTGGATGGGGATTTGTCCGGATAGTGCTTGATGAGGATATCCACTGCCGTCAAGTTTCTCGTGATGCTTGGCGGCAATTTCTGGGACATTGTAAAGTCGGTGGCCCCAAGGAATTTTTCTCAAAAATTCGTAGGTGTGCTCAACGTGGCTCTGAATTTCAGAGAATTCTTCTGCTGTGAGAGATCCGCGAGACACGCTGAGAGCGCGAAGCTCTTCGGGGCTCAGGTAGTTGCGACTTTGGCCGTCTAGAGTGGAGAAGCTGAGTTTGGCGATCTCGTTAAGCTTCTCAAAACCGCCTTGTTCAAGGACGGTAGGCTCATTGGCTTTCAGGATAAAACCAAAGATTTCATTGAGGTCATTGATTTTCTTGTTTGTGAGCTCCTCGATTTTCTCGATTGAAAAATCCATGGGGAACGCTGCGGGGTTATTAATGTAGTTTATCTTTGTTCTCAGGCATTCGATTTCAAGACAGGCGCGTATGAGTTCAAATCGCTGGCTCATTGATTCGTTTTGCCAGGGGTAGAGTTTTTTAGCCTTTACAAGAACGTTCTCTCTAACACCGAGCTTTCCAAAGTCATGCAGAAGGGATGCGTACTCGATCTCGCGCATCTGATCTTCAGAGAACGAGATATCCTTGAAGGGGGCCTCCTGGCTTTTGTCCACAAATTTCGCCAAGCCAGTTGTCAATTTTGCGACGCGATGTGAGTGACCAGACGTGGTGGGATCTCGCTGCTCGATCGCGGTCACAGCGGCATTAACGAAGCCGTCAAAGAGGCGCTGAATTTCGTTATGCATCTCGGCATTTTCTAACGCGATGCCTGCCTGCTGGGCGACTATTTCGGCGTATTCAAGATCGCGCTCATGAAACGGTAGGACTTGGTCCTTGAAGTCTTGAGGGGTACTCAGGTCAGCTTGCCAATTTCGTTTGCGATTAATGAGTTGAATGACGCCAATGATCCGGTGACTGATGTCAAACATCGGTAGTGTCAGCATGGAGTGTGATTCGTAACCATTTCGTTGGTCGAAGGTCCGGTTGTGCTTAACGCCGAATGGGTTTTTTGTGGAGTCATCAGACAGATCATAGAGGTCAGGAATATTGATGGGTGCTTTGTTGAGTGCCGCATTACCGACGATGGACTTGTTGTCGATCGGCATGCGAAATTCTGCGAAATCTGATTTAATAGACGAGTTTTGAGTGAAGCGAAATCTCAGTTGTGCATCTTCAAGACGGTTGCTGCCTTGAGCATAGTCAATCGTATAAATAGATCCTGCATCGGCTTTACAGATTTCCCTGGCCTTGTACAAAATCAAACTCAAAAGTTTCGGAATGTCTCGTTCGCCATTGAGCTCCCTTGAGATGCTCATAACGTATTTTACGTTCTCTGTCGTCTCTTCCAACACCTCACGTTCGGCGTTGGAGTTTGCAAGCGCTGTCTGAAAAGAATGAATGCTTGAAATACTTGCCCGAACCCCTGCCGTCGTGGACGGCAGTCCAATCGTCAAAGCTCCGGCTTGAACACAAGCGAGCGGCAAAGTTTGAAGTTCTTCTTCGGTGCCTGCGCAAATGATGGCTCCGGTGGGAAGCTTGAAATTTTCGGAATGTTGGCTCATGCGGTCAAATGCCTGAAAAGACTCCTTTCCAAGGATCACCTGTCTAAAGCCGTCTTTTGAGATTATCAGCGCACTTGGGTCATTTTGATCAAGCGTTGGTTTGTAAATTTGTAATGATTCGTCTTGAAGAAGCCACGCAAAAAGAGACTCCACAGAACCAAGCACCTGCTTGTCAATTTGGCTGGAGACTTGATCATTTTTTAGATTAATGGCGCTTGTCGTCATCATCGTCCTCGGTCACTGAATTAGGGAGGCAATTCACATGGCTTCTTTTGACAAAAGTTCTGGCCAAATTCCAATCAGGCGGGTTATTCTTGGCGGTAACCGAAAACCCTTTTTGAGCCTGGTAGGCTTATTGGCTTGAATTTAACGTCTCTCTAAGTTTACACGAGATACTCAGGGGGATGTAGACGAGGGTAAATATTTCCCACCAACGTGATGAAGCCTTTACGAGGCCATCGGAGCGAAATGATGTTGCGAGCAGTCATTGTTGATCTTGAAACAACCGGCCTGAAGCCTAGTGAAGACAGTATTATAGAAGTAGGGTTGATCGATTTTCTTATTTCGCCGGATCATAAAGCGGTGATACGCGGCATGTTCTCAGGCCTCCAAGACCCTGGGGCTCCGTTATCAGCAGAGATTTCTGGAATAACCGGATTAACGGATGAGGCCCTTTCTGGTGAAAAAATCGATTGGGAGATCGTGAAGGGTTACTTGAATCGTGCGGATATTCTCATCGCGCACAACGCAGAATTTGATCGGAGTTTTTTGTCGACTGTCCCAGCCCTGCGAGATATTCGTAAACCGTGGGCTTGTAGCGTAAGGCATATCGACTGGCGCGAGAAGAAGTTTGCGAGCTCCAAGCTGCAGTATCTGGCGGCTGATCATGGTTTCGTAAACCCATTTGCACATAGGGCCCTATTTGACTGCGCGACCACGTTTCGGCTGGTGTCCCCGCATCTTCAGGAGCTGCTAAAAAATAGCCGAAACGCCGAGTTTGAAGTGTTTGCTGTGGGTAGTCCTTTTGAGAGCAAAGACGTTTTGAAGGCGAGCGGGTACCGATGGGATTCGGAGCGTCGCGTTTGGAGAAAGCGAGTGATGGCGCACCGCATTCAAGTGGAACGCGACTTCTTGGCCAAGGATGTTTATCAGGGCCCGTCTCGACACGTGGAAGAGGAATATTATTTTAATCCCCGGGATTAATTGGTGGGGTTAATTGATTTGATTAATTGATTTGATTAATTGACTGTCACGGCCTGGCTTTTTATGGCAAAAGCTCCAGACTTTGTGCCGCGAACGGTAAAGAATACGGCCTGTGTGCCGCGGGGCGCATCCTGCCACTCAGTAAATCGTGACTTTCTATTTTTTATTTTGCCAGCCGATACGAACCAGCCGACCCGGTTACTTTCCTTGCCATTCGAATTAACGGTTCCTTCCAGTGCCATGGATCCTGAAGTGGCTTCTTGGACGGGTTTATCGATGGAGATTGTGGGAGGCTGCCACTCCAGCTGAGGAGATCCCGGTGGATAAACGAGTGTGTCACCGACGATCGACTCACCGTCGCCGCCGTCTGTCGAGAAATTTACTTTGTAGCGAAGTCTTGCAAGCCCTTTGGTCTGAATGGCTGCAGTGGTCGCGGCATCACTGGCCGCAGTGAGAGACACACGGTATGTGTAAAGACTCAGAGGGCCCACCGTCGTCTCAGAAGGTGCTTGATCCACCGGCGTCACCGCCACAGGCTGACCGTATCGGGCCATTGAATCGAGAGCTGGTTGGGCAGCTATTTTTAGCTGAGGTTGTCCTGCAAGATAAAAGGTCAAGGTGACCTGGTCGCCGGGTTTGGCGGTCGTGGGAGTTTGGGCGACGCCTAGGGCGCGCAGTTTTGTGATGGTTTCAGGGCGTTCTGCGTCGTCGCTACAGGCCACCAGGCTGGCACATACAATACTAATCATCGTCATCTTCAGGGTCGTAGCAAAAGTTCTTGATGATCGTATTAATTTCATTGACGGTCTCCCAGACGATTTCGGCAGCCAGCCTCGGCATAGTCCGCTCGAAATTATAGCTGATAGTTCAAGGTTTTCAGACACTTTTTCGACGTAAAAGTTCCCGCTCAATCAGGGACAGCTCTCGGCTGGACTGACCTGCGATACTGGTGTTCTCCTCAGCACGCCGAAATAAGTAGGGGAGAACGGCTGAAATCGGGCCGTAGGGGACGTATTTTGCGGCATTGTAGCCCGCGTTGGCCGCATTGAACGTTAAGTCATCACTCATGCCTAAAAGCTGGGCAAACCAGACCGTAGAAGAGTTTTTGGCGATATGTTGGCCCTCCATGAGACTTGTCACAAAGGCGGTTGATTCAAAGTTATGAGTTCCTGCACAAAGGCTAGCCCCTGATTCTTTAGCAAGGATCAACTTAAGGGCTGAGTCATAGGCTTTATCGGTGGACTCTTTTGAGTCATGGATAGGGCTAGCGTAGCCTTTGTCCTTGGCGCGCGTTCGTTCTTTTTCCATGTAAGCACCTCGGACGAGCTTGATACCAGGGTGCCATTTTTCTTGACGCCCAAGATTAAGAAGTGCTTCCACATTAGCTAGACCATCTTTGCGGTACATTTGAATAGTGGTGTAGATCTTCGCGGACTGGGTGTTATGTTTACGCATGACGGATAAACTGAGCTGATCGATGGCTTTTTGAATCCAAGTTTCTTCAGCATCGATCATGACCAGTTTGCCTGCCGAAACCGCAGCGTCGCAAATGCCTTTAACCCTTGATTTTACTCGGCTCCACTCGGCAGACAGGTCAGAGTCGAGACCATCAGCTCCATCTTTTGAAACGATCTCCAACAGCTCAAACCGTGCCAAAGCCGTTAACTTGAACACACAAAATGGCACGAGAGGGTTGGCTTTGGTCGCTTCCACCACTCGAAGCACCTCATCCCGGGCGGCATCGAAACCTGCTTCGGTTTTTTCCCCTTCGACGCCGTAGTCCAAGATGGAGTAAACACCGCCCTTGTGGAGTTGATCTATGGTCTTAGAGCACTCCTCGAGGGTCTCTCCGCCGCAGAAATGCCGAAATACCGTCGTTCGCAGGAGGCATTTTACTGGTAGTCGCGCTTTTAGCGCCCATGAAATAATGGGTGGGCCAACCGAGACGAGAGGCCTGATATTTATGGCTCTGAAAAGCGTCCAAGCTTTTAATAGCTCACTCGTGCTGAGATGCTTGAAGGCGATTTCCGTATTCTTAAAATCAACGTTTGTTTTTTTAGTCATGGTATCCCCTACTATGACAAATACGGTTTATAAACTCCACTCAAGAAATTGCTCAGTCACCCGTCCTGCCATACAATAGTGCGGTGTGATCATCACAGTGGCAGGTTTGCGGGAGGACCTTTGATCCATCTTAAGAATGTCACCAAGTCGTTTGGAAACGAGGAACTCCTTAAAGACATCACGTTTTCGGTGGAAGCCGGCGAGCGTATCAGTCTGCTTGGGCCTGGCGGCTGCGGCAAGACGACCGTTCTAAAAATCATTCTGGGCTTACTTCCACCGGACTCTGGATCGGTGACGGTCATGGGACGTGACGTCGGCACTATGACGTCGGACACAGAAAAAAGGCAGATCCTGCGCAAGGTCGGCATGGCATTTCAGCAGGGGGCACTTTTTGATTTTATGACCGTTCGCGATAACCTGTTTTTTGCCATGGAGCACATGACAGACTTTTCACCAGAAGAGATGGATAAACGCGTCAAGTCTCTTTTACAAGCTGTTAAAATTGGGCGAACCGAATATCAGTATCCGTTTGAGCTATCGGGCGGGATGCAGCGCCGGGTCGGAATTGTTAGAGCATTGGCTACGGACCCCGTTGTGGCCTTTTTTGATGAACCAACCGCAGGTCTTGATCCTGTGACCTCAACCATTATCTTAAATATGATTCGTGATCTAGCCGGCAAGACCGCAGATCAGGCACTTGTCGTGGCGACTTCAAACGTGGAAATAGCCATCAGATTTGCCGAACGTGTTGTCATCATTCACGATGGTCGAGTCGTCGCAGATGGTCCCTGGAAAGAGTTGATCGTTTCCGGCAGTGACTGGGTCAAACATTTTTTGAGTGTTCGTTTGATCGGGCTTGATGAGGAGTATGCCAGAGAGTTACATTTGCCCGAGGCGTTTATTGACCAGCACTGGCATGCTGGGGCTTTAAGATAGCCTGAATTTTCAAGGCCACCTCGTTGAATTCAAGATTTCGGATGGACGTGATTTGTATACGTTGATGTCGCTGATAGCTCGTTTAGTTGGCCTGCTCCCAGATGCTGTGCTGTCTTTTACTGCCAAGTTATTAGGCATTTTTATGTTTGATGTCCTGCGACTCCGCAGGCGGTTAATTCTTAAAAATATCACGACCGCTTTTCCTGAGTTACCACGTCAGCAGGCAGTAGACCTGGGGCGAAAATCCACAGTTCACCTTGTTACAACGTTTTTGGAGCTGTTCTGGGTGTGGAGGCGCAGTATGGACGATCGATTTTCGATCATGCAGCCAGAGATACTTGAGGCGGCCTTGAAGCGGGGGCAGGGTGTCTATATTCTTTGTACCCACACGGGTAATTTTGAGGTTCTGGCGACGGCTTTAGGCAAACGATTTGCAAAAGTCACGAGTCCGGTCAAAAGAATAGGCGCCAGTGTTGGGGTCAACCGTTTTATTGCTGAGAACCGTGCCAGACAGGGTATCGACGCCATTGTTCGCAAAAAAAAGGGGGAGGGGTTTCTAGCCATTCGAGCCGCCCTTCAAGAAAATCGAATTGTTGGCTTTATGATGGATCAAGCCCGCCCCGGAGAACCCCGAGTGCCCCTGTTTGGTAAGCCTGCTAAGACGAACACAAGTCTTGGAGCCATTTGGGACCGCTGCCCAGCACCGTTAGTCCCTGCCTACTGTGAGCGGGTGGGATTTGCCAGGCATGTGATACACATCCTGCCTGAGGTCACGTTTCCCCCCAGCCAAGATGCCGAGGCTGACATTTTGAATCGTGCCAGGGCTTGCAATACAATAGTGGAAGATATAGTAAGGCGCTGTCCTGAGCAGTATTGGTGGGTGCACGACCGGTGGAAGTAGGCGACTACTCCAGGGACATCCCAGCACCTACAAAAGCCCAAAAGGCTTATTTTTTTAACCGAGATTTATGCACTCAAAACAAAACCCTCAACCTTACCGCCTGATCGTCACCGATATCGACAATACGGTATTTGACTGGGTTCGTTATTACGTGACCTCGTTCAATGCGTTGCTGGACACTTTGGCCGGGATCATCGGATCTTCGCGAGAAGTTTTAGCTGCGGAAGCTAAAGAGGTTTTTTCAAGACACGGCAGTATCGAGTACCCGTTTTTGGCGCAGGAACTGACGTCAGTCAACAAGTTCTATGGCACAGACATTGATCGTATGCTGACTGAGGCCGTTGGCCCAGGACGCGAGGCGTTTATGAATGCGGCGCAAAGTGTGCTTCGTCCATACGTGGACGTTAAGGCCACACTAGCTAAAGTTAAAGCGGCATGCCCAGGTGTCCCTATTGTTGCTCTGACGGATGCGCCGCGATACGTCGCCATGTGGAAGCTAAATAAACTAGGGCTTCTGGATTATTTTGATGCGGTTTATGGCCTGGCAGATCCGCGTGTTCCCACCTGCGAGGTTACGCGGCGTGTGAAGGTTGATCCCGAGATTTTACTCAAACATCTTCAGCAAAGTAATTTTGGATTTAAAGGTCGTATTCGGATTTTACCCGACGAGTATGAGAAGCCGGGTGTTCGTGGTTTGAAAACTGTTTTGATGGACTATGATTTGGACGAACCAACTGAGCAACGTACAAGTGTGCTTTGGATTGGTGATAATCTGCGAAAGGATATCGGTCTCGGTAACAGATTAGGGGTGCGCTGTGCGTGGGCAAAGTACGGCACTGAAATAGAAGCGTCACTTCTCAAAAGCCTGTCGCTATTTAGCCCGCCGTTAAACGTGCACAAGAATGTTTACCTGAGCTCAGACGATCCTGCAGCGCCAAAGCCAAACGTTGTTTTTGATTCGTTTGGAGAGTTGCTAAAAGAAATCAACCCGTCCGGTCACTGAGCATATTTTTGGTGTGAATTACTCGTCGACGGCAGCCTGACGACGCAGGACGTCAACGCAAACATCGAGCAAGGCTTCTTTATTTTCCAGGTGTTTCATCAGAGTCCCCAGTCTGTGACTGAGGAGTCCGGCCAATTCTTTAGGGTCGACATCTCCCGCTTCAACGTGGCGAATGATGAGTGCATCAATCTCGTCAGCTAAGCGAAGAAGCTTTACCGTAGATGTGTCGAGTTTAGTTTTAGCGGTGGGCCGAAGAGGTATGACTTTTGCTGTCGTCTCATTTTTGACTGGCTTCGACTCGTCATGCTTACCCATGAGATATCCTCCCGGTCTACGAAGACTTATCGGACACAAAGGCACCTGTTTGATTCTACCACAATTTCCTTTAAAATTCAGGATATTGGGGTGGCTAATAAGTTTGTTTCGTTTAGGACCATCGGTCGGTTCAATGGGTAACCCACAGCCGTTTTAACCCAGCAAGATTCGCCGCATGTCAGGGATGGTTTGACAAAAGAGGTCCATACCAGCCTCCTCGAGTTCTTGTTTTGAGCCGTAGCCATAACCCACGCCCATACTTCGAAGGCCATTTTTCTTTGCCGCAATCACATCGTGTTGGCGATCACCAATCATTAGAATCGACTCAAGTGGGGTTAGTTGATTGGTTTCGATAATCCATTTAAGGAGGTCAGCTTTGTTGCTGCGAGTGCCGTCTAGTTCGCTGCCGTGAACATCCTCAAAAAAGGACTCAAGGCGCCAGTGGCGCAGGATCAGCCTGGCGTAAGGGTGAGCTTTAGCGGTCGCCACAAACATCCGGTAGTTGGCCAACTTCAACTCTGTGAGCAGAGACTCAATTCCTTGATAGGGGGTGTCGTGGTACATCAAGCCCTGCTCAACATACCAGTAGCGGTAGCGTCGCACGGCCTTCTCGATGAGTTCACTATCGGCCGTATTCAAAAGTTTGGCCAAACAATCTCGCAGCGGCGGTCCAATCACCCAAAGAAGATCATCATTCGGATCGCATTGTACTGAAAAATCTTTTAGTAACGCCTTATATGAGTCAATGATCCCTTTTCTTGGGTCGGTAATAGTTCCGTCGAGGTCCCAAAGTAACGTTTTCCAAGAATTAGTTTTTTTCATCGGTATGTCTCTCAAAAAGCTCTCTGGTCCATCGGCGAATCGACTCGCAATCTCTAACTGGATCTTCAATGAGTCGCACGCTTTCAAACTCGATAAAAGCTTTTACCCTCTCAAGTCTAAGTAGTGACAGTAGGTGGGGTGCAAAGGTGTCTTTACCGATGTACGCCACTTTGCGTAGCGGTTCATAGTGGATTCTAAAAGGCTGCACCAGGATTTTGTGCTTATGAGCTAATTTAAAAACCCCATGCCGCCAAGGTTTGTCCTCGGTGAGGCAGGTTGTTCCGGAAGGGAACACGCCAATACTTCGCTTCTTTTCAAGAATGGTCTCAGCTATGGCCTGAGCGGCATGAGCCCTGGATGTGCCACTCTCGCGCTTGACGAAAACTGTTCCAGCCTTCTTGCCAGCTTGGCCGATTACGAGCCATTTGGAGACTTCCTCCTTGGCCACAAACACAACGGGGACACTTGCCATGAGAAGAGGTATGTCCACATAACTAAGATGATTGCCTACGAACAAGACCGGCTTATGCATCTCGGGGGCAGCACCTTTAACTTCAATGTCAACGGAGATGACCCCCAAAACGTCACGAGCCCACTTTAGGATCATGGACTGAAGACGATCCTGTGGGATAGTCCCATGTTGTTTTTCGACCCGAATAGCTGCGCGGTAAGCAGAGGCCGTGAGACTAAAAACTTTTGCAAATTTAGCGGGAACTGAGAGGCTTCGTTTGATGGCTCGCCTGCGCGAACCGGACGTTCTTGTTGTATCCGGTGCGCGCAGCTTTAAGAGTCTTCGCACATGAAAGCGGATCATAGGCCTGCTTTAACGCCCACCAGTATAGCTGTGCTGTTAAATGATACGTCTTTGATCTGAGATTTAATATCCACGCCCGCAAATTTCGCTTCCGAGGTCGAGAGGTTTTCTGAGGATTGCTCCACTGCAGCGGAGATGCTGACAAATGGCATAAAGCTATAGTTGACCCCTGCAGCTAGGCGAACACCTTTGCTTTCATAAACCACATCACCGGCAACCGCTGCTCCTGCAACGCTGGCTTCCATGCGTCCTTTGTATGCCGAGACGAGCGTGTAGCCCAATCTTGCAAATGGCTTGAGGTCTCCAGGCAAAGGAATCCATGCTGAGACTTCAGGGACAAAAGCCGTTGAGGTAAGGTCTTTAAGCCCGTGTTTGGCGATTGTCGGACTATAGGTTTCGTTTATAATACGAAGACCAAACGATACAGGCACAAATGGAATCGGATCCAAGTGTCCTGCGAGTTGAACGGTCGTGCCTGTTAAGGACTTTCCCGACGCGCCATCGGCTTTAAAGGTGCCGTCGCGCTGACCAACCGAGAGCTCACCCTCAATTAAAGCGAATGCTGGCCCTGCTCCAAAAATGGACACCATGGCGACGATAGATCCAACCGCGAGGCTTCTGATCATGAAAAGTTTGTTCATAGTGATCTTCCTTGAAAAGATAAATTTTGAGATAATGTTCAAGCTTAACTCGACAATTATTTTACACAAATGACCTCTTTTGGTGAATGTTTTTTGATTAAAATTTGTTGCGTGGCGATTGTGTTAGGGTCAATTCATTTGCGCTTATGGCTGATAAGCCAAGTAACGAGGCTAGGTTGCATAAACTAGTTGCACATTTGTCGAAATCGGGTGGGGGGCAACGCCACCTCAGCCGTGCGTTGGTTGTGACGATTTTCATGTCGGTTATTAGCCCCGGGTCATTACTTGCAGGTGATATTTCTGATCCGACCTCTGCCGCCAAGGTTCTGCAAGTTCGTAAGAACAAACGGGGGCCTTATGTTGTCTTCGATCAAGGTAGCGCAACCGGCTTCGTAGTTGGGCGTGACGTGTGTTTTTATGATGACGTCAATCAAATGCTTGGGTGCGGGACGATTATCAGAACCAAGCCGAGAGCTGCAGGGGTTTACCTCACGGAGGAGAGCGCAGCTAGGTTAAAGGCTGGAAACTTCGTCTGGCCTGAAGACTTGGGAACCCCAAAGATTCAGCCTAACGCCACCGATGATCGGGGAAACTCGGAGTCAGACGCTCTTGCTCTTCTTCAGGAGGATGATCCGCCTGAATTGATCCTGCCTCCTCTCCTTGCAAGAAGACTCCAGTTCCATATATCCCCGACTTATGCACTGCCCATTTGGCTAAATGATCTTCGCTTCAATGCTGGAGCGCGAGCTGCGGGCTCGGGAGATATTTGGGTGCCAGGTGATACCATCAAAGGAAGTGTCGTTGGTTTTGGGGCGCGATACTTTTGGCCTCAGTACGGTCGTGGTGATATGAGCTTGGATTTTACCTATCATTTTGTCCCTCAAAGACCGGTCAAAGATGATTTTGAGGTAACCAACGCCTCGGTGGCCGTATTGTCAAAAGTGTGGTCCCACCATTATCGGCTACGATGGATGAGGGGCGCAACATGGCTGCACGGAGATCAGTCGGATCTGCTACTTTATACGGGTTTCGGTTATGACTTTATGCGCGCTAAATTCAAGTCTGAAAAGGTTGGCGCCCTCTCGGCGACTTTAGTAGAAGGCTCAATTCAAGCGCATGCATTGGAATTGCCACTGATCGTGACCTGGCAACGACATTTCGGCAGCTGGATGATTTCGGCAGGAGCCGATGGATCTCTGCCTTTGTTTTTATTTGGTATAGATTCCGACGGTAAATTGTCTTATGACGAAGCGACAGCTGCGGCTGATAAGTCATTTGGAGGTGCCGTGGAGGCTGTCAATGTTCGCCGCGGTTGGTTCGCACTGGCCTTGCAGTTTGGTATTGGGGCCACGTTTTGAGGGAGAGTTTTTTTGTCTAGTGCTACGTTAAACGATTTTAAGCGCTCTGCAAGTTCCGGCTCATGTCTTGGGCAAAAGGCCAAGTTTGACTGGGTTTCATTACATAAAAAGCATGTGGAACGACTTATCAAAGCGTGGGACGTCCAGCTTGACGATGTCGGAGTGGACACTTTGGTGATTCATTCCGGCCATGCAGCATTGAAGTATTCCTTGGACGATCAGCATTGGCCTTTCGTATCGACACCCCATTTTTTGCACTGGCTTCCGCTTCATGGTCAGAGTGCGCTACTCGTTGTCAAAGCTGGTCAGGTCCCAAAAATTTATATGGAAAAGCACGATTCATTTTGGGATAGCCCGGCAGCCTTAAGTCAAAATTGGTCGCGTGAGAGTTTTGAGATCCATGAGGTAGCACGTCTCGAGGATCTTCGTGTGACGCAGACATCGGCATTTATTGGGGATGATCTCAAGCTAGCCAGTAAGATTGGAGTTTTTCCTGAGAACTGCAATGCGCCCGAGATTATGTTTCGTACGGACTTTCTCAGAACATTGAAATCTGATTTCGAGGTGGCAAGTATTCACGTTGCCAATGAGACGGCTGCTGTTGGCCACAAAGCAGTCAAGGAGCTATTTGAAAACACTAACGCTAGTGAATTCGATCTGCACTTGGCATACTTGCGAGCTACAGGTCAGACCGAATTTGGCTTGCCTTACGGCAACATCGTAGCGCTCGGCAACCATTGTGCAGTGCTTCATCATGTCGATTATGGCAGGGGGGCTGCTCGAACTAATGAGTCGATGCTCCTTGATGCAGGTGCCTCTTTTAACGGTTACGCATCTGACGTGACTCGTACTTGGGTTAAAGGAGACGGTTCAGACGTCGAGATATTTCAACAGCTGATTCTTGGTGTCGACGCAGCTCAGCGTAAGTTAGCGGCTAGTGTCAAGGTGGGAACCTTATATGAGGATTTGCACAATTCAGCCCACTATTTGCTAGCTGATGTTTTAAGGGCTTCTGGGATTATTAAGTGTTCTCCCGAGGCCGCCGTAAATACGGGGCTGACTAGAGTATTTTTTCCGCACGGATTAGGGCATTCGCTCGGACTTCAGGTTCATGATGTGGGAATGAAGACCAAGAAACCCTCCGGGCAAAATAAGTTTTTGCGTAACACGTCAGAGATGACCCAGGGGCAAGTTGTGACCATTGAGCCAGGTCTCTATTTTATACCGAGTCTTCTGCAAGATGCTTTGGCATCGCAGCATGCTTCATCTATTAATAAAAGTCAGGTAGAACGCTTGAGTCAGTTTGGAGGCATTCGTATTGAAGACGATATCTTGGCAACGGACGCTGGTGCTGTTAACCTATCGGGGAGCAGCCCTCGTGTTTGAAATTAAACGAACTTGCAAAAGAGCTTGAGTATGAATGCCCCTGCTTTAAAAATGATCGCAATCAAATTTGATAAGATGAGTGATGCTGACGAGACTAATTTGCGTGGGTTTTTGACCCGTGAGTTGACACAGAGGCAGGCTAAGTACGATGAGCCGGACAACGAAGTCAAAAAGCGTCGAGAGTCATTTCGGGTTAAGCTCCACAATGTAAAGATAAAAATCATTACGGAGGCCACCCCTAAGGTTCCGCAACAAGAGCTTGAGGTGCTTCTGGATGACCTTTCGGCGGGAGGCTGCTGCGTCGCCCTTTCGCCGACGATTCCCGTCTCTAAGGGTGGTACGGTCTATTTGACTCTACATTTTTGTCAGCCCCCTGTGTCTCTGAGGGGCACGATTTTAGGGCTAAAAACCTAGTCGACGTTAGCTTTTGGCATTTAATTCCAGCAGGTCGTCACGCAGGGAATCAATTCCTTCTTTTTTAAGAGATGAGACCATGTGGATGGATTTTATGTGGATCTTCTTGGCTTGAAATTGATGTTTCAATTCGGAGCCACGCCTGGTTCGTTCGCTGCGATTTAATTTGTCACATTTAGTTAAAATGAGAGATACGGGCGCGCCGGCCATCAGCTCGCGAGCAAGGCTGAAGTCCACGTCCGTCGGATCACGTCTCACATCCAACACGAAAAGAAACCTTTGGACGACGGACCGAGTCAAATAAACGTTCATGAGATCTTGCCAATCAGCGTGCTCGTTATTGGAAGTTGCTGAGAATCCATAGCCTGGTAGGTCGACAAAATAACAGCTATCGTTGACCCGGAAAAAGTTAGCCATCCGCGTTCGCCCGGGGGTTTTGCTGGTCCTGGCTAGGCCTTTGTAGTTTAAAATTGCATTGAGTAGGCTGGACTTGCCAACGTTTGATCGGCCGATAAACGCCAGCTCCGGAAGTGATGGTGGTGGGAGCTGGTTCGGTTTCGCCGCACTTTGTTCATAGGAAACTTTCATAGGGACGAAGGTTCTATCAAGCGCTGGGATGAGCCGTCAAGCTGGCAATCGAAGTTTAACACATTAAAAATATTACACAAAAAATGGTCGATCCAGGCCTCCTAGAAGTCCTTGGAAGAAGAAGAGAGGTCGGGTAGTCTTGGGCATACTAGGCTGATGTGTTCGTTGATTTGCGGGGTTAAGCTATGGATCGCATTCAAGTTCTTGACGATAGTCTCATAAATAAAATCGCAGCGGGCGAGGTTGTCGAGCGCCCTGCAAGCGTTGTTAAGGAGCTTGTTGAAAACGCCTTAGACGCTGGGGCAACAAAAATTGTCGTGGATGTCCAGGAGGGGGGGCGCAAGCGGATTTTAGTCTCCGATAACGGTTGTGGGATGTCTGATGCCGATGCGCAGCGATCTCTTTTGAGGCATGCGACGTCTAAAATTCGCACCCAAGAAGATCTTTTTAGACTCAGCACGATGGGATTTCGTGGCGAGGCTTTGGCTTCGATTTCGTCAGTCTGTAAATTCACGTTGATGACCTGTGAGCAGGGTTCAAGTTCTGGAGTGCGTATAAATGTTTTAGGTGGTGACGGGCTGACGTCATCCCCATGGCAAAGTGCTGGCGGTACAACGATCATTTGTGACGATCTTTTTTATAATGTGCCTGTGCGCCAAAAGTTTTTGAAATCAGCAACTGCCGAATACGGTGCGGTGCTTGAGCTGGTTCAGGCCATAAGTCTGGCGCAGCATAAAGTTGATTTCACTCTAATTCATAACGGTAAAGAGGTCCTACGGGCGCCGGCGGTCTGGTCAAGTGACCCAGAAGTGGCATTAAGGCAACGATTTTCTCAGATCATGAAGGGCGATGTGGCCGACAGCATGATCTATACGACAGCCAACTCACAGTGGGCTCAGATGGAGGCACTTCTGTCCCCGCCCGGAGTTGAGCGTTCAGCCGTTAAAGATATGTATGTTTTTGTTAACGGTAGGTTGATCAAGGATAAGTCGCTTCGATTTGCTACACTACGCGGCTATCACAGCCATCTGCTCCGTGGGCGTTACCCAGTGTCGGTCATCTTCTTGACGATGGACAGTGGACTTGTTGATGCCAACGTTCACCCGGCAAAGACGGAAGTTCGTCTTCAGTACGCCAACGAAATTCACTCGATGATGGCCACAGCCATCAGGGATGCTTTAAGAAAAGGTACTTGGGCGGCGGCGCCGCGATCATCAACGGCCCATATTGGTGAGGAGAACGGTGATTTTGTTGCGCAGTTCCGTCAGGATTCCCGTGCTTCAAGCCCCGATTTTGGTACAAGTTTGCGTGGTCAAAGTACGGCCGTTTGGCGAGAGGTTACCCCGGATTTTAACGGCGGTCGCACGGGCGCTCGATCAGTTTCCAATGAGGCTATTGTGAGCCGTGATTTTGGATTTGATGTGACATCGGAGTCTGAGACTAAGTCCGAGAGCCGAGCGGTTGATACAATTAATTGGGAAGAGCTGGAATTTTTAGGAAGTATCGCTGATTGCTACTTGTTGTTCAAGCATGGTGAGCGAGCATCAGGGGCCCGTTTGTTGGTCGTGGACCAGCATGCATTTCATGAGCGTGTAATTTATGAGCGGCTGCTAAAAGATCAAAATTTGTTGAAGGCGAGCCAGCCAATGCTCGTGCCCGAGTGTGTGAGACTAGGCCCAAAAGCCGTCGCCGCCCTCGAGAGCGTAAAGCCCCAGCTTATGGATAATGGCTTCTCTCTTGAAATCATTGATGACTCTCATGTTGAGTTACGCGCCGTTCCAGTTTTGTTGGCGAAGGCCGATGCAGCTGAACTTTTGGAGACAATTGCGGAGCAGCTGATGGTCTTACCCATGGATAATAATGTTGGGTTGTTACACGATTTACTTTCCACGTTTGCCTGTCATAGTGCGGTCAGGGCCGGAGAACGTCTTGGTTCCGATGAACTGAAAGTATTGATCAGGGAAGCAAAAGATGTCGACTTTTATCATAATTGTCCGCACGGGCGTCGCGTATTTCGCTGGTGGGACGAAGCACAGATTGCGCGCTGGTTTGATCGCTAAGTTTTTGCTTAGTTAAAATGAAAGCGAAATTTGCTGTGCAGAACACCAACCTAAACGGGCAAGCAGGCAGACAAAAACCTGAGTTTATTGTTGTCGCGGGGCCGACTGCATCTGGAAAATCAGACATAGCGATGGCTCTTGCTGAACGATATCAGGGGTCTATCGTTTGCTGTGATAGCGTGCAACTGTATCGAGGTTTTGACATTGGCTCTGCTAAGCCTAGCGTGGCTGACCGGCAGTGTGTCCCCCATCATCTTTATGATGTATTCAATTGGAATGAAGCGTGTGACGCTGCGACTTACGCTCAGCTCGCCAGACGAGCTATTAACGAGATTCGCGGCAACGGCCGAGTTCCGATTTTAGTTGGAGGGACGGGCCTTTACTTAAGGGCTCTACTTGGTGATGCGTGGGACTCAGATGTTCCAAGTGATGAAGGTTTGAGACGGGATCTTAGTCAGCGACCAAGTGGTGAGCTTTTTTCAGACTTACAGAAAGTTGACCCAGCTAGAGCATCTCAATTACACCCTAATGATCGATTTCGGGTGATACGTGCTCTTGAGATTAATAAGCTCACAGGTCACCCGGTTAAGTTTCGTCAGGCCAATACTGCTCAATTTGAGGCCGCTTTCATGATCTTGGTCTGCCCTGATCGACACATTTTACATGAGAGGATCCAGATAAGAACGAGCGAAATGGTGCGTGCGGGGCTTGAGCGTGAGGTTCGAGAGCTCTTGAGCTCCGGTGCTGATCCTGATTGTAAGCCTATGCAGAGTATCGGCTATAAGCAAATGATCGCCCTGATACAGGGTAAGCTAGATTGTTTGCAACTTGAAGAAAAGATATTAGCCGCGACGCGCCAATATGCGAAGCGCCAGATGACGTGGTTTAAGAAAGTGCCGTCCGACATCACAATCGGCGGTATCAGTGACCTCTCAAAGGTCACTGAGTTGGTGGACCCGATATTCAAACGGTGAAACGTAGAATCAATTTTTTCTGGATTTTACGAGTCTGCAGGCGCCGAAGAGAAAATTAACTTCTTTTTCTACGATAAAACCTTTGCTTCTTAAGCTATCGCGAAGCTCCGAGGGAGAATAAAAGCTAGCAACACTCTTTGGAAGATATGTGTAGGCTTCCTTTTCACTGAATAAACGGCCGATCTGGGGCAGGATTTTATGGAAGTAGAATTGAAACATCTTGGCGAATGGACCTGATGTTGGGGTGAAAAATTCAAGGATCAACAGGACACCGCCTGTACGCAAGACCCTTGCGAATTCACAAAGAGCTTTTTCCTTGTTTACGACATTTCGAAGGCCAAAAGAGATGCTGGCGCAATCGAGTGATTCAGCTTCGAACTCAAGTCGCTCTGCTGACATTTCCTTCCACTGAACTTTGCTTGATACGGCATTGGCCACGGCCTTCTTACGCGCCAAGTTCAGCATGCCCTTGGAGATGTCGCCGCCCGTGAATGATGCATACTCTGGGTGCGCTTTCATAACTTCAAAAAGCACGTCCCCTGTTCCCGTCGCCGCATCGAAATAGTGGCCGTTATGCTTTTTAGGAACTAACGAGACTAATTTGCGACGCCATCTTACGTCTTGTCTTGCACTTAAGAGTCGGTTCAAAAAGTCATACTTACCGCAGATGCGATCAAACATCGCGGCGATGAGTCGCTCGTCGTCAGGGCGAGTCAGATTGGCGGTCAGTTTACTCACGTCTTTAGAACTCCATAGTTTGCATGGTTCTTCATTTAGGGTGGGCACTATACGATGAACTGTAGATAATTTCATCGGTGATATTGCAATTTGCCCTAATTAATGGGGCAGCGCGGTCGTAACCTACGAACTTGTTTTTTGTTTTTTTGGGGTTGGGGGGTTATTCGCGGCCCCGACGTAGCTCAGCGACAAAGTCATCAAACGAGGTAAACCCGAGGACGCTTGAGCTCATCGATTTGAATATACTGACCATCGGCTGTGCCTTCTCACTGGAAAGTAGCGTGGCAATCGCCGGGCCCGATAAATAGGTCTTGGCGTCTCCCAGTATGCTTTGGGGGATGGCTTTGGCAATCTCGATCCCCGTGAGGACGACCTGGCTAAGGTTGTAGTCTTTTCGGCCAGCATAGTCCTGAGCCAGGCGCCTCAGGGTGGTCACCGTGACGCTTTTTAGGTGATTTGCAAGATCCGGACTGAGTGGGGTCGTTACGTGGCGATTGACCAAGCTCAGTAAATCATCCGCGGTGACTTCAATGTTTTCGCCGCGCATGATGGATGGAATTCGGGTACTCCAAAAAGCACTCAGATCGGACGTCAATTTTGCGGCAGCAGACTGCTCGGAGTATACCTGACGAACGACTAAGTCCATTCCCACAAGGAATGCTGGCAGTGACGCGGCTAGCCTTTCTTTGGCCAAGGAGGCGTCCATTCGAAAAGGTTCTCCTGACTTGGTGCCGCTACACGAGATTTGTTTCAATACGCCGTCGTTAAACGTGCAGTTTGACTCACTCGAGAAACGTGGTGAGGGGGCAAAGCATTGCTCGTAGGGTATTTTCACGCCTCCATCGAAGCGTTCGCATCGAAAGCAGACCTCGCCGCTGGTTTCCTTTGACGAGCACCAATCGGGTAGAGTCAGGTTTTGGGTCTGTTCTTGTGTCATTGGATCTGGTGTGGCTTTTGGGCTAGGCGTCTCGTCTGCTGGCGAACAGGCGCTCATTAAAAATGCTATCGTTAATATCTTCGCCAGATCAGGGGCGATTACGCCTTTTCGAGAAAAACATAACATCGAGGGCCTCTCCTAGAGCTCGCGATAGCCAGTGTATGACTGGGATTTCGCGTTTAGAAGAGGTCGGAAAAAACAGCGTGGATCTTTAGCAAAAAAGATCAAAAAAGCTAAATGACTTGGGTATTTGGCGCCGCGCTCGGAGGGGGCTTCGAGGCAGGTTTTTAGCCCCAATAAAAACAGCTGGTTACCAGGAATGCCAATTGGTATACTTTTGGCACCACCCTGGGCTTAAAATTTATTAAAAAGCGCTTGACATCTTTATTATCAGGCTGTTATAAGGCGCATGCTTCAAGCGTTTTATTTAAGTCATTGAAAGGAGATCAGAAATGATCAAGACCGGAAAGATGTTTGGCGCTTTTGTGGTGGCCATGGCTATGGCTCTGACCTCTTGCGGCAAGGGAAAAACTAAGACGGTATATGTCAACAACTCTGAGACACCTCAGCAAACTAATCCGTCCGCGGTGCCGTTTCCGTCTGACTCGGCGAGGCAGATGGATTTATTGGCAGTTGAAATTACGAATTTCGCGTCAGTTAACGGCCAATCCATGCGTGATGGCTCTCAGATCGATTTTCGTCTTCGAAATTCACAGGCCCAAATTTACGGCGTCCAGTACAAGTGCGTGATCGAGCAGGCTGGTCGAGCTGGCACGGTTCAGCCCCGTGATTGTTCGTCCCCGTACCGCGTTGATACCTCAAAGGCAGGCCATTACCGATTCACTGTTTTTGCCGTTCATCCGCAATCATCGGTTTCCGGGCATCCGGCTCAGGTTACTTATGCGGTAGGCCAGTCGTCTGGTGGTGGGCTTGGGCCTTCTAGCGTGTCAGGTCAAGGTTCTGAAGTGCAGGTGGGGGATTTGTTCCTGGTGGAAATTCCACAGGGAATGCATGTTGTTTATAGAACGTCAACTTTTGATCAACCGGGCGCGATTCGTCGCCGAATGATCGATGCATCGATGGGTGATACGGCCGCGCCATATCCTCTTAATTGCGGGCAGACTGGCAATCCGGCTAATTTCCAGCAGCTTGTTCCAGACGTGACGCCGATGGGGCAACAATTGCAATACTGTGAGACATCCCTTCCGCTGAATTACAATGTGCCATCTGATTTCACGATGAGTTATAACAGCCTCGGTCTGTCTTCTGATGCGTCCCTTAGTTCACAGCCGACGGCGGATACGTTTGGTGATGTTCCGTCGAGATTGTACATTAACGTCTTCACTCAGATTCCTGGCGTCAGACCGACGAATCAGTTCAATGGGATGTTTACAAACGAGTTCTCGGCGACTGCTAGCAGAATGCAACTAAGTTGCGGGATGAATCCGCCCGAGTATTTGGGAACGGCCCAGATTTTCCAAGGATACTATGCGGGACAAATGGGTGCATCTCACCTTTACGGCTGTCCAAGTAAACGTAACGGCAAAACGTATGTTAATGTGGCGGCTTTTGTTGTTGATCAAGTCAACCCGCTGAATCAGATGCCAAATTGTGACTGGCGCTGTCTTCGGGAGCAAAGTATGGCTAACCAGAGAGCAGCTGAAATCGTCGTCGAGTTTGGTCCATTCGACCAGGAAGTTACGTCACGCGGTCAGGTCCGTAGGGCTCAAGAGCTTATGATGAGCCACATCAGAAAACTCACGCCGTAATGGCATGGTCGTAGAAGGGATTAGCCCTAGGCTGTGCCTGACACTACTCGTCCAAAATAGAAACTCCCGGTAACGTTTAGGTACCGGGGTTTCTTTGTTTTAAAAACAACGGAGATCCTTATCGTTTGTTTGATGAGGCTACCTAGTCCGTTAGTTGTGAACACTAGTTTTAAGCAAGAGTGGAAAATTATGGAACGAGCGATCGTAAGGTGTTAAAGGAACCGCGACGCGTGCGTGAGACCTTGCTCTGTAAGAGGTGAATGTATGAAATCGAGATTTAAAAAAGCTATAGCCATCATAAGCTTTGTCGCCGCCTGGGATGCCAGCGCAAAGTCTCGAGATTTATCTCCAGACCTACAGCTCGCAAAAACATTTGCCATGCCTCTAAAAGCTCCTGAGCCCGAAACAAATAAATATTCAAAGGCGAAAGTGGACCTCGGAGCAAAACTATTTTTTGACCCACGTCTGTCACTTGACGGAACCGTGTCCTGCAACTCTTGTCATAATGTTATGGCCTCGGGGTCTGATAATCGTCCGGTCTCAGTGGGTATCAAGGGTCAGCTTGGCGGACGCAGTGCGCCGACTGTATTTAACGCAGCATTTCTGAGTGTCCAGTTTTGGGATGGCCGAGCTTCATCACTTGAGGAACAAGCAAAAGGGCCGCTGACAAACCCGATGGAGATGGGTATGCCTGATCATGGGGCGGTTGTTTCGCGGGTCGATAGTATTGGTGAATACAAGGCTCTATTTGCGAAGGCTTTTCCTGGGCCAAATTCTGTATCTATCGATAATATTGCTAAGGCGATTGCTTCATACGAACGAACACTTATCACGCCAAATAGTCCGTTTGATCGGTGGGCTCGAGGGGACGCTAAAGCTATGTCTGAGTCCGCAAAGCGCGGATTCAAAAAAATGAACGAAGTGGGATGTACGAGTTGCCACTCCGGCGTAGCATTCGCCGGCCCAAACCTTCCCGAGGGCACGGGCTTTTTTCAAAAGTTCCCGACCTTCGAGAATAATCTCTACGTGAGCAAGTATGACCTCAAGGCCGACAGGGGCAGAGCAAAAGCTACAGGCAATGCTTCAGATGAACATATGTTTCGTGTTCCCACGTTGCGCAATGTAGCCACAACGGCCCCGTATTTTCACAACGGAAAAGTTCCAACATTATCCGATGCGATTCGTGTCATGGCAAAAACGCAGCTTAATCGGGATTTGACTGATCCTGAGGTTAAAGACATATTCAGTTTTCTCGAGTCATTGACAGGTAGTGTGCCTACCCAGCAACTACCGAAACTGAGTATCACAAGTGGCACAACCGTGACTCCGAATTAAAGCGTCTCATATCGGTTCATGGTTCCTATCTTTAAGTAGTGCTAGAAGATTCTGATACCGTCCACCGCGGCGTTCCAGCTCTGCTGGTGGGCCCATTTCCACCAGTCGGCCGTGCTCTATCACAAGAATGTTGTCACATCGGCGAATCGTTTCCAGTCGATGTGCAATGACGACGACCGTTCGATCTTTAAGTATTCGTTTGGTCGCTTCTTGAATAAGAGCTTCTGATTGTGGGTCAATGCTACTAGTCGCCTCGTCCAAAATAACTATGGGAGGATTTTTCGTCAGAGCTCTGGCAAAAACTATAAGCTGCTTTTGACCATGACTTAGATTGGAGCCGTTTTCCTTAACATGAAAATCGAGACCTCCCGGTAAGTCATTAATAAATCGATCCGCCCCCACGAGATGAGCTGCCCGAATGATCTCCTGTTTTGAGACGTTGCTTGAACCAAGGTTTATGTTGAATTCAATAGATCCTTCAAACAAAACTAAATCCTGTGGAACAATACCCATTTGCTCGCGGGTGTGTTCTGGGTCTAGATCTTTTATGTCAGTTCCGGCCACTCGAATGCTTCCTGAATAGCCATCGTAAAGTTTTGTCAAAAGCTTAATGATTGTAGATTTGCCGCTGCCGGTGCTACCGATAATGGCAAGTGACGATCCGGCTGGCACCCTAAATGATATGTCTGACAGAATTTTGGATTTGCTTGTCGCGTAGGCAAAGCTAACGTGGTCGAACTGAACATCGACTTGGCTTGGCCAGCTCATAGTCTGATCTCCGGCGACGAACTCCTGCTTTTCCATCAGTCCAAAAATTCGTTCAATTGACGTGAATGCGCCCTGCAGCATGGCCATTTTTGTGCCCAATTGTTTAAGTGGCTCGAATAGCTGCTGAATATACTGAATGAACGCTACCATGAGACCGGCCGTCAAATTATCAGCGTATCCACTCCATTGAATTGCCATAAAGAGGGCTATGCCGAGTGTGATAGACGAGATTCCGTCAATCGTGGCAAACATCAGAGCGTCGTAAAATACGTTTTCTAGCTGCGCATCCCGGTACTGAACGTTTAATTTGTTGTACCGGTTGGAAACGCTTTTTTCGGCGTTAAGTAGCTTGACGGCGCTTACGCTGGCAAGCGCCTCTTGAGTGAAGCCGTTCAAGATAGCGAGATTCCTTTTTGATGCGAGCATGGCGGTATTTAGTTTCTTTGAAAACCATATGACTAGCCACGTCATGATCGGCAGAATAATGACAGCTACTACGGCTAGTTTAGGGGAAAGAATAAACATCCCAGAAATGCACCCGAAGAGAACAAGAATATCAATCACGCTCGATAAAACGCCCTGGTTCAGTGACTCGCTTAGATTGTCGAAGTCACTGGTGGCGCGCGTTGCCAGCGCCCCACTGATTTGAGAATCATGCCATGACGCCGACAGGTGTAAGACGTGGCGAATCAATTGGCTACGAAGGTCGCGGATCATCTTATGGACAGCCGAAGACGTTGTGATCGCCTGTGCGCCACTAAGCAAATAAGAGAGAAAAGAGAGTATTAGGCAGGCTGACGCACCCCAAATTGTAAACGTCATGTCTCCCCGAACGATGCCCTCATCAATAACGCGCTTAACGATCAGCGGCTGAAACATAGTCACCACGGCGACCATCGGGATTAAAACGGTCCCGAGAATCACTTGCCATTTGTAAGGTCGAAGCCATGGCCACAATTTAACCAACTGCCGGAAGGCGACCGCCGAGTTTTCCGAAGTTTTTGCTCTTATGTTACACCCCCAGGGCTTGTGAGGTGATCTGCTGTGGGCCTACGTTCGATAAAATGTTTAACATCACCGTAAGTTCCTTCCGCGATAATACGTCCTGCATCAAAGACGAGGATTTTATCGCAAGGTTCCAGAATGCTGACCCTATGTGAGGCGATGATCAGGGCTGATTTCGTCGCCAGTAGTGACTTTATGAGTCGATGTTCAGTTTCGTGGTCGACTGCTGACAAAACATCATCGAGGATAATGATTTCAGCGGGCCTCAGAAGCACGCGGGCCAGCGATAGACGTTGCTTTTGGCCGCCCGAAAGCTTAATGCCGCGCTCGCCGATCGGCGTATCCCAGGTTTCGGGGAATTTCTGGATGTCAGCAAGAATATCGGCTCTCACAGCAGTTTCTGTAAGGCGATCCATCGATATGTCGGAATCCTCGCAGCCTAAAAGTAGGTTTGATCGTATGCTTTCACTGAGGAGAAGTGGGTGTTGCTGTGCATATGCAATTTTATCGCGCACTACAGCGGGGGAAAGACGGGCCGTGTCTATGCCGCGTAAAAAAATCTGACCACTGGTTGGCTCGTAGAGTTTCGTGATGATATTGAAAAGGGTGGACTTACCAGAACCAATTGATCCATAGATACCGATTCGTTCTTGGGCTTTTATGGTGAACGATACATCGTTTAGGGCCACTCTTCCGTTAGGCCATTTGAACGAGATGTTCCGAACTTGCAAAAGGTCTTCGGTTGTTTTCTGAGTTAATTTGGTTCCTGTCTCAATGTTTGATGTTTCAGGTGGTATGTCTTTCACGCTTTCGATTCGCTCTGATGCTGGTTTTGCTCGCTGGTAGACGTTCATGATGATGCCCAAGCTGGCAAACGGAAACGTAAGCATTCCAATGTAGATATTGAAAGCCATGATATCGCCGACTGTGAGTGATCCGGCAATGATCTGCTTACCGCCCCAAGTGAGAATAGCGAACTGACTGACCCCAATGAGCACCGTCATGATGGGCCATGTCAGTGTGCGAAGCCATATCGTTCGTAAATTGGATTGAAAGATAGCGGTGTTGTCTGGTTCCAGGCGTGAAGTGATGGCTGATGATGCGTTCATGGTCTGAATGGTGTGAACTTGCGAAAAGGCTTCCGATACCTTCCCAGTAAGCCGTCCAAGTGCCTCGGTGTTTTCGCGCATGGAAACGTAAAGTTTTGGCATCACGGCTTTTGTTAAAACGAGCATAACCATCATGGGGGATATCGATAGTACAGTTAGTGTAGGGTCTAACGAGGCCATTTTTGTAACTGTAAATATCGATATGAATATGACATTGAGCACTTGGAGTGCGCCGAATGCAAAAAATATACGAAGCTGAGTCACATCATTGTTCAATCGAGATGTTAGATCTCCCGTCGAGAAGTCCAACAGGCGGCCGATTGGTGCGCGTAGTAATGAAAGGAAAACATCAGATTTTAAGCTGGCCTCCAGAGTTCGTCCTGGCCAGAAGATAAGTATTCGCGACAACGATCTAATGATGACTTGTGTAAATCCGAGTCCAATAATTCCGAGTGAAACAAGGGTGAACTGCTCTAGGGTTTGCTTTGCGGCCATCCCATCTATGATGCGTTTGGCTAGCAGAGGGATTTCAAGGACGATTATGTTTGTGAAAATCAGGGCAACGGTACCGGCCATGTAAAATCGCCACTGGGGTGCGGCGTATAGGTGGCCGAGCCGGCTAAGTGGGCTTGCCATCAGCGAACCCCAAAAAAGCGCTCGTCAAGCAGCTTAACACGGTCAGTTAAGTTTTGATCTGTCCAGGCAGTTAACTCCTCAAGTTTTCCTGACTCCAGAATTACAGCTCTGGGGCAAAGAGCAGCAGCGATTAGTGGGCTATGAATACTTACTAGTGTCGTCTTGCCGCGTTCAGAGCGGCTTTTGATTGCTAGCTCAAGGTGCCTCGCGTTTATGATGTCGAGTGCGTTAAAAGGTTCGTCAAGAATAAGAAGATCTGGATCATGAATCATCGAGACGGCCAGTCCGATTCGCCTCTGCATCCCGTGACTTGTTTTGCAAAGTGGGCGATTTCTCCAATGGACAGCATCCCACTGCCGTAATTGTTCTTCCACCTGTGTGTCCGGGGAGTTGAGATTGAGTAGGCGAGCTGAGTAGTGAAGTATTTCCGACGGTGTGGTCCAATTTGGAAGTAGCGATTCCTGTGGCAAGTAGCCTATTCGCCGGCGGACCTCGACAGCATCAGGGCTCATTTTTGCGCCGAATATTTTTAGATCTCCTTCGCTGCGGTCTAGGGAGCCACTTAGTAGTTGGAAGAGTGTGCTCTTACCGGCTCCGTTCCTGCCGAAAACAGCTACTGTTTCGCCAGGGCGGGCGCAGAATGTGATAGGGCCTAGTTGAAATCCAGTGGCCCATTTTTTTGTTACGTTTTTTGCGTCAATTGTTTGATGCACGTGCAAATCGTCCTCCTTGGTAGCGATGTGCCTCCCGTTGTAATATCCATATCGCAGGTGTAATCCAAGGGACCGCCATCATAGCAGTTCCGATGAATAAGTTGATAAGAGTTAACATAACAATATTTGTAAAAATTCGTCGTCCGTCTATCTGCAGAACCAAGCTTGGCGCAAGCCAGCATGGGAAACTTGCAAGAGCACTCGCCAATAGAGCGTTCGTTAAAATATTTAGAGCATCATGGTAGCCAAGTCCTTGGGTCATAAGTTTTGATGTTACACCGGCAAGTAGGAATAAAATAAATGACAAACCAAAAATCATGCCTGCGCGTCTTGTAAATATCGCCTGCCATGCCATGATCCAATCCTGATGAGACACAGCAGCCTGGCGTTCTAGCCAGGTGAATTGTAGATCTTCTTCAATAAGTAACGGTACTGTCCAGGACAGTATGTTCCCGCCAATCAGACATATAAGTAGCGTCATATCTGTGGGGTTGCCGATACCTAGACTGATGAAGGCCATAATCATAATGACCAACGACATAATTTGTAGATGAGAGCTTCGCCAGCCAAAGCGCGCCAGGCGGTGTTTGCGCCACTGAATTAACGGTGGGTCTTGGTCATGCGGGGGTTGTGGCGTCGGATTGATGTCTTCAGCTGGGGCAGCCGAGGGTGTTTGTTTTGCGAAGGTCAGTGATAGGGCGATCGCACCGAGTGCTGTGAAAATATGTATGGTTGATAGCGGGCCTAACGCCAAATTGATGACGACTAACGCCAATAGATGGCCCAGGGCTAAGCTGGTCATCAGGCCCAGCACTGTCGCTCGCTCAAGTGATAATGTCGAGCATCCGATGGAGCGTAAAAAATCTGGCCAGTTTCCTTTTGCATGCATCAAATCTCGTGACCACTTCATAATAGCGATAGCGCTCGCAACGATGAGAATCAGTATGAGGTAAAATCGCATAAGATTTGCGGCTTGGGGGTTGATGGAGGGGAGTTTGGTGTTGATGAAATCACTGAATACATAAAGGAATAGGGCTATAATCATGCACGATGCCACGAGAGTCGTGATGAGATGTGCGAGGGATGCGCGGGTGCGGCGACCGAGCTGAAGGAATATTGGTAGAACGAGGTCTCGGAAAGGTCGTATGGCCGTCAACGAAGGGGATTTATCAAGTTTTATCATCAGTTGGGAACCCACTGCATAGACACCTCAAATCCTAGTGGGTAGTCCTTGCCGCTGCCAGTTTGGTGCCCTTCAAGTTTTGCCAGATGTGCAAGTCCTTTTATCGTGCTGAATCCAAAAATTAATTCACCGCAATCGGCGGTTACATACTTCGCTCCGAGAGTTAGCCTGGCCTGTCTTTCGATAACCCATGCATCAGAGGTTTCTTTGGCAAGTGGTTTTATGTGCCTAAGCGCCTGTTCAACACCCGCCGTGATCTCAAGTATTGAGCCGCGGAAACCAAGAAATGCGTGCTTTGGCACAATTAGATCGACGTACAGACCATCGGGTCCGCGCCTCGTCCAGCCGACCTCGGGTATTATGAGAGCTTTGTGACCTGCCTTCCAGAAAACATTGAGGCCGCTCCAGGAGAATGTCGTATCGCTTGGCCGTAACCGCAACGATGGCAGATATTTCACCAAATTGACAATAAATCGGGTGTGATGAGCGGGTGTCGCCTGAATCGCTCCCACCCGTTCCACGTCTAGCCGCCAAGCTGGGTCGCCCTCCGCTGCATGATGAAGTAAGCCGACGCCGTATTTTTGTTCTGATGCGAATACTTGTGCGTTGGTTCGGTCGAGGTATCTTACTGTCATGAATGGCATAGCGATCCAGAAGGCTACAGGAATAGGTATGTCGAGATTTAGAGTCCGTTGACGGGTTAGGGATTTATTTTTCGACGTCAGCCCACTCTGATTACCAGTGAGCTCTGACTCTGAGTTCTGTTGCCAGACCGCATACGTGACCTCAGGCCCCCGCAGTGGCTCGGCAGCTTCTAAGGCGGCACTCGTGATGCCTATTATGATAATTGCCAGTCGAATCATCATGATGGAATATGCTACCTTGGACGGGGAAATAAGCAATCGACTTTAGGATTGCGGGAGGTAAAACATGTCAAACAGTCACGTATCAAAAAATAGGAAAAAAGTTGCTGTTCTTTTGAACGGCTGCGGTCACCGTGATGGCAGTGAAATTCACGAGGCGGTACTAACTCTTTTAGCGATTGAAGAAGAGGGTGTTGATTGGGAGGCTGTAGCATTAAATTTAGACCAAGCTGCGGTTTTGAACCATCTTGATGGCACTGTTGACCGCGCGGGATCGTCGCGCAATATGCTTAAGGAGTCAGCACGGATTGCCCGTGGCAAAATTAAAAATCTTGTCGACGTAAATCCAGCTGACTATGTGGCGTTGATCATTCCTGGAGGTAATGGTACGGCCGCTAACTTGTGTAACTTTGCAACTGCTGGAAAGGATATGGTCGTTAACAAGGATGTGTCTCAGTTGTTAAGGTCATTCCACGAATCCGGTCGTCCAATCGGTGCTATCTGCATCTCGCCGATGCTTATAGCAAGCGTTTTCGGTAAGTCAGGCGTTAAGATAACCTTGGGTGAGATCAAGGGAGGAGCACCCGAGGCGGCCTCCCATATGGGTGCAAAGGTTCAACTGTGCGGTGCACGGGAATGTGTGGTTGATCATGAGCTTAAAATTGTCACCACGCCCGCGTATATGCTAGATGCGAGTGTGGCCGATATTGCGCAAGGTATTCGCCAGTTGACGAAGGACGTAATAAAGCTTGCTGAGTCCAAATAGTGGGCTTAGCGAGCTTCAGAAAACTCCTAAGTTTTTTATTTCAGACAACCAGCGGCCGTGAATTCCGAAATGAGATCCACGTCCATGGACGTACAAACAAGGCCGTACCGCCATAGGTCGTGCTTACCAAAATCCGGTAGTATCCATTTGACCTCGAGTGGAATATCGCGTCCAGAGATCGTCAAGGTGGCCGTCGTTCCTTCTTTGATTTGCTCTGACATGATAAGACCTAGGCCGTGGCTGCTGATATCGATGGGCTTTGCATCTAAAGCCTTGCCGTTGACCAGGAATCGTCCAGGCATGAGCCCGGTGAGGCGCTTACGCTCACTGATCCTTCGTTCTTTCAGACGTAGTTGATACTTAGCCATAAAAAAGCCCCCCTATGAACCAAACCCAGCAGTCGCCACCCTAAAGAGCCAAACCTACCGCGTCTTAACATGAGTAGCATCGGCAGATGAATGGCCGGCGTGAGCTTTTGGTAAAAGTTCAATGATTACATATAATTATGCAATCCCAATGAGGGGTGATGGGGTCTCCCTGGGGCCTCAAGGCGTTGATCTGGTTAAATTGCCCTGATTTCGTACAATAGTAGGAAGATGCCATTGTTCCCGTCCAGATGCAGGTTATAAATCCTCTATATTAAGGAGTGGACCATGCTTGCCCTATTTCCTGAAATTGCGGCGTGTGCACAGACTGGTGACCTGGAGAAGCTTTCAGTTATGATCCGTCAGTATTTTGCCGGTGACGATGCCGTAAAGCCAGGCCTTGATGTAGATGATTTGGTGAGAAACTTTGGAATACCCGTTCAGACGGAATTCCTAGATGTCCAAGGCGCTGTGGCGGTTGCAGATGTTAAGGGCGAAATTAAAGCGAAGTTCCTGGTCAATAAGTCACTAAACCATGAGAAGCGACAGTTTATTCTTTGTCATCTTTTGGGGCACTTTGTTCTGCATATTCAGCCTGCACTTACAAAAGGCGACTGGAAAAGTTCAGGATTTAAGGAAGAGTTTTGTCCACTGGGCCGCTATGTGAGTGCGGAAGGTTTATCGGGGATGTCGGCTCACGAGTTCGCGGCCGAAGATTTAGCGGATCGATTGGCGGGGGCACTTTTGATGCCTTCGGCTATGGTGACTCGTGCCATGGAAAAACTTGGCGATCTCGGCAAGGTCTCGCAGGTGTTCGGCGTCAGTGCCGAATTAGTAGCTCGACGTTTGGATGACTTAACTGGTAAACCTGCGGAAGGTCCAATCCCACGTGTGGGATCTAGGGTTGTAAAAAATAACGCATCGGATGATTCGCAGCAAGATAGCGAGGCGCCTAGGGCAAATGAGGTTCCTCCAAGCCAACTGATCAGGGATGTAAACCAGACTATGCATCCAACCTCACGCGTTTTAGCGACACATACATATAGTGATGCCGCCCACGGTGAGCATAGACCACGAGAGCGTGACGATTCTGAGTTAAAAGGTATGGCGCGCATTCGCGAGCTGGCTCGTAAACTGGATAAATTCGGTGACAGAGCAAAATAAAAACATGGACGAAACGTTAAGCGTGGGCAAAACGAAACCACTTTGGGAGCCCCGAGGCAGACGCCGCCAGACCCCGGCTATGCAGAATTTCCTTGAGCGTGTGTACTCGGATGGCCATATCAATCATAAGCATTGGGATGACCTTTACAAATGGTCAATCCATGAAACAAATGATTTTTGGCGCCTCTTAAGTGAATTTGTCGGGATCAAGTGGCGGAGAACCCCAACTCGGGCGTTTGAGCCTGGAGACACCATGCGATCTAGTCGCTGGTTTTCGGATGGGACACTTAATTTTGCTGAAAATCTTTTGCCGCCGCCTGATGGGCGAGTTGTATTGATCAGCATAGCAGAGGGCGTGCCCATTACTGAATGGACGGGGTTGAAACTTTGGAACGATGTCGCAAGATGCGCTGCCGCGTTGGAATTGGCTGGAGTTCAACCGGGCGATAGGGTCGCGGGCGTTTTGATAAACGGCCCAGAAGCAATTATTTGCATGCTCGCCACAGCCGCCATTGGGGCGATTTGGTCGTCGTGTAGTCCAGATTTTGGCGTGCAAGGGATCAAGGATCGTCTATCGCAGGTAAACCCGAAAGTTGTTTTCAGCACATCGTCATATAACTATGCCGGTAAGCGCGTCCAAAATCTTGCGCAGACTGAAGAGGCTGTTGCTGGTATGTCACCAAAACCGCGACTGGTAGCAGTTGACCACTTCAATCGTGGGCAGGATGATTTTTCCAAATTTTGTCACTCAATGACCCCATCTGGACAAGATCCTTTAGTCATTCGTTTTGCAGAGCGCAAGTTTTCTGATCCGCAGTACATCATGTTTAGCAGTGGCACCACGGGACTTCCAAAATGTATCGTACATGGTGTGGGTGGTACTCTGCTTCAGCATAAAAAGGAATTATTTTTGCACAGCGATCTTGGCCCGGGGGATCGGCTGATGTTTTTTACGACCTGTGGATGGATGATGTGGAACTGGATGGTGTCCGGACTGGCTGTTGGCGCAAGTTTGGTGACCTTCGATGGTTCGCCCGTTCACCCAAATCCAGCGGTCTTATGGGACGTATGCCGATTGCAGCATGTGACTCACTTCGGTACGAGTCCAAAATTTATCTCTGTGTGTTTGGGTGCGCCCGCGTTTGATCCGAACGTTAACGGTGAGCTTGAGGATCTGAGAACTATACTGTCCACCGGATCACCGCTTCTTACGGCTCATTATGACTGGGTTTACCAAAATTTCCCTGATGTGCATCTTGCGTCCATCAGTGGTGGTACCGATATCATCGGGTGTTTTATGTTGGGTAACCCCATTCTCCCGGTTTATTCTGGCGAGATCCAGTCACCTGGCCTCGGGATGGCGATTGAAAGCTGGGACGAAAACGAAAAGCCCGTCCAAAATAAAAAAGGTGAACTCGTTTGCGTTAAACCATTTGTATCCATGCCAGTTGGGTTTTTGAACGATTCTAATGGTGAGCGTTACCGGAAAGCTTATTTTGACCATTATGGATCAAAGGATGTGTGGCGCCACGGAGACTTTATTGAATTCACAGATCATGGTGGGATTGTTGTTTATGGTCGCTCAGATGCGACGCTAAACCCTGGTGGTGTGCGAATTGGGACGTCAGAGATTTACCGGGCAGTCGAATCACTCCCATTTGTTGTCGACTCCCTGGCGATCGGTCAAGATTATGGCGATGATTCGCGCGTCGTACTTTTTGTAAGGCTTTCAGCTGGTATGACTTGGTCTAGCGAACTTGAGCAAAGGTTGCGGTCACACGTTCGCGCCGAGTTGACTCCGCGTCATGTCCCTGCCGTTATTTTACCCGTAAAAGACATACCGTATACGAGAAGCGGGAAGAAAGTAGAACTAGCCGTGTCAAAAATCATTCGGGGCGAGGAGGTCTCTAATAAGGACGCTCTCTCAAACCCCGAATGTCTCTTGGAATATGAAGCTCTAAAAGTCTTACTTAACGCCTAGATTAAAGCAGCTCGATGCCACACGTCACGTCCGGATTTGGCACAACAAAGCGTGAGCAGATTATCTTGCGAGCGCCAACGGCACGGTAGCTTGGGTTGATGCCGGCTGGAATCGTGGCTCCAATCGCCTCAAGTGTTTGATAGAAATCTTCAGAAGATTTGCCCATGATGCCAGTTTTAGCTTCTATAACTCGCGTGTTAGGGTTTACAGCCGAATAAACACAGCGAGCAGGGCTATCCATTTCATTCATGTTTTTTTGGCAACGGACATCAGTAACGGTTAAATTGGTAGCGCCATACATGGGTTCAGTGTCGACGACTCCCCAACTTTCTAAAATCTCCATCATCCTCGCGGCGTCTTTGTCACTCATCTGGTCCTCGCCGCCAGTAGTTTCGTCAATTTTAATTTTTTTACGAGCCGTAATCATGCGACTTGTCATCTTGCTTACACCGACTATGTCGCCTCCGACCGTAATCTGCATCGGTCGTTTGGAGGTTTGAATGAATTCGTGAGCCGTCTGAACGGCAGGGGACTTACAAATAGCGCGGTGAAATAGGTTGTCGGTAACGGGAGTCACAGATGTGAAGATCTTCTTATCAAGACCTGTAGGATTGCCTGCGGCCTCTCCGTACTCGTAGTAACCATTCATTGTGACCGTTTTATTTGAACACGTCGTCGGGACTTCGATATCAACGACGTAGGCGGCGTTTGATTCCAAATTAATTTGATTGGACGTTGTCTCAACCTGTTTTGTTTCGATCATCTCGACAGAAGCTACTGAGACTGGTCCCCAGTCTGCCGTAATGGCTCCGTCACTAGACAACGTCACGACGGTCCAACCGTAGCTCTTGCCTTCAACGCAAACCGCAGATCGAATCCAGTTGTCATCTGTTTTTTGAGCTTCAAACAATTCAATGACTGGATTGACAGCTTCAGTTGGTTCCGGGTACTGCCAATTTTGAGACACGCTGAACTCACGCGGCGTACAGCGTTCTTCTTTTTCGATTTTGATCAGGTACTCACCAGCCTTTAGCGGGATAACGTTGCGGTGGGTGGCGCTCAGTTTTGAGCCGGCTTGATGGACGTCGTGGCTACAGGACATGAAAAGTGATGAAATTGTCATCATCGCAAGTGTTAGAACATTTAGTGCCATAAGGATATCTCCCATGAATTCTGTTGTTGTGAGAAAGCTTCTAACACCTTTTTATTAAAAAGGATAGAATTGGCCAGCCAGTTAGTTGATTTCATTAAATTAGTTAATAGTAGCTGTTTTTATGAGTTCTTCTTTTTTAATTTAAATATTTGTTTTTATTGATAAAAATAGAAAATACCTCAAGCTTTGGACCAGCTCGACCGCTAACCTGAACGCCTCCTCGTTTGAGGCGTTACATGCTTGGAGGAGTTATGAGACAGGCCATGAATAAGGTCATTGCGTTGGACTCGGACGTCGCTGCCCCACGGGCTAGGGGCGGGTGGAAGGTCGGAATGAAGACTTTTGGTACAAAGCACTTCATCAATGTCGTTGCCAAGGACGTTTCGGTCTCCGGGATGCTCGTCAAAGTTGAGGATCCAAAAATAGTCGCGCCGTTCCAAACGAAAACGCTACTTGAGATGGTGTTTTATCCAGATGGCAAGACAGTGAAAGAAGAGATTCGAATGACAGGCGTTGTCATCAGGTCCGTTTGTGATGAGGCAAACCAGAATCGCAAAGATATGTTTGGCATTCGCATCACCGAGGCACCCGAAGCCTTTGAAAAAGCGGTGGAGCATTTTCTCCAACAGGCAAGTTAATTAAAGCTCAGTCGATATACTTATAATCCATCAAGTAATGACAGCCTTTGGTCGCATCAGCGTCCGTAACAAATTTGTCACTGTCTGCTAGGCTAAGACCGTTGCGAGCTGCCAACTCGTTCGTTGAACTCGCAGCGACAACAGTTTCAAAGGCAAGTTTTGCCGCAACCAGCATGCCGTCAAAATCAATCAGGTCTGCGTGGTCGGATGTTTTGTGGTAATGCGGGTTATTTGAAACCCCAGTGTGGAAGAAAATACCCGGGATTCCCTTATTCATAAACGGTGCGTGATCGCTACCACCCTCAACGTTACTGGTAAATTTGAGTTTGTGAGACGGATATTTTTGGCCCAATGTTTTGGCAGTAGTATCTCCCCATTTTGAGGTGGTCGTACCAATCGCTGCGATGGCATTACCGAAGGTCTTTGCGTAACCGATCATATCCAAATTAATCATGAAGACATGTTTTCCAAGAGGGACTGCGGGATTCGCCACGTAGTGCCGAGAGCCTAACAGTCCTACTTCCTCTCCCGAAAACCACATCACAAGAACTGATCGTTTCAAGTTCTGACGAGCGGCTGATAAAGAACGTGCGATACTGAGCAGAGCTACAGCGCCTGAGCCGTTATCGTCGGCTCCATTACAAATCCCGTCATTGCCAGGTCCGCTACTGCACGTGTAGCCCTTGGAGGTTGTTCCCGCATGGTCCATGTGCGCTCCAATCACGACATACTCATTCTTTAAGGTCGGATCTGAGCCTTCAATGAGGCCGATGATGTTACTTGAGGTTTTGCCCTGGGTGGGTCCCACCGTAACTTGAAAATTTTGTCGGTAATCACCAAACGCTGGCTTGATGTTATAACGCTTCAGTTCATCGATTAAAAAATCCGCGATCTGCTCGTTTTCTTTTGTGCCGGAAAGTCGACCAGCAAATTTGTCTTGTGTGATAAACATCAGCTCTTCATTCATGATGTCTTTTGAAAACAATGAGAGAGATGTGTCAGCTGATAGGCCCGATGTGGGATTTTTTAGCCTGAATTTAAGCGCCGATGTGCCACTGGCTCTGTTGAGCACTAAGTAGTCACTAAATGTAGAAAGATGTCCACTTAACTTTGCTTGATAGATAAACCGTCCTTGAGACTCCAGAGGTTTTTCAAGAGGTACTTTTTTGGATGGAGAGGCACAGGATTCGCCGCGTTGCACAACGCAAATATCAGCGTCCATTTTTGTCGGGAATGATACCATGAGGGTCTTTTCTGAGGCCTTAGATGTGTCACCCAGTGCGACAAAAACATCAGAGCTAAGAGATTTTACTTTTGATCCACCCTGAGACGGGTAGCAGCTCGCGAGAGCTACAACAGATAATCCAATCGCGATAATGCAACGTCGTGTCATGGAAATAGGACCCTCTGAAGGAAGTCCTCTACTATCGGTCAAAGTGATGTCTTTCTTAAGGAGAAGCTAAAAAAGCAAATATTTTCATTAATTAGCTAACTAAAATACACCCCGCCCTGATGGGTCTTGACACCAAATGTGGTCTCAATATGTGTCGTTATTCTTGGGTCGTGGCTCTTTCCCGTCCAGGCAATTCGTCCATTATGAATCACGGTGACAGTATCTGCATGCCGAAGAGCCAAGCTGATGTCATGAAATGAAACAAGTAACGTTGATCCTTGAATGGCTAGATCTTTGGCAATCCTCAAGACATCCGATGTGGCTTTGAGGTCAAGCGGAGCTAGTGGCTCATCCCAAACGTAGTACCCGGACTGCGATGCCAAAGACTGCACGATCAAGGCTTTTTTGCGTTCCCCGGTAGAGAGCTCGTTAAAAGGTCGATCTAGCATTTTATCGATGCCCATCATGCTAGCGCTAAGGGCAGTGGCTTCGTGGTCAGCACTAGTCGGCTGACCTTTGTGTTTGGCCCATCGCCCCCATAAAACTATGTCTCTTACCGTGTAAGCAAAGGGAGCGATATGCTGAGACTCAATGTAACTGATCAACTCAGCACGTTCAAAGTTGTTTAGTGACGCAAGATTTTTGTCGTCAATCCGAATGCTCGAGTGGTCTGATAGTGGTATGAGTCCGGCGATCGATCTGAGTAGCGTCGTTTTGCCGCTACCATTTGGCCCAACAATTGCGTGGAGAGCCCCTTTTTTAAAATTTAAGTTTGCATCATGAATGATGCGTCGACTTGGAGATGATTGGATGGTCAGATTCTTAATGATGATCATGTGGTGGCCCTTCTCACCAGCAACCAAAGAAAGTAGGGTGCTCCAATCATTGTGGTGATGAGACCAACATCCATATCGACGGGGGAGCGTACGGTGCGGGCAGCCAAATCTGCAGTGACTGCTAATATGGCTCCCAGTAGAGAGGACGTTATGAGCACCGTTCGCAATTGCTGCTTTGAAATCAGACGGGCCATGTGAGGTGCTACGAGTCCTAAAAACGGCAAAGGCCCACCAAAGCTAATGGCTGATCCAATGAGAACCGATATTAGGATGAGAATGAGTCGGTAGCTTCGACCCACATCCACCCCAAGTGCTCGCGCCGCATCATCTCCAAGGGACATGACATCGACTCCAGGGGCCAAGATCCATGCTGCCGATAAACAAACCACATAAGCGATGCCCATGCCTGCGGCGTGATCCCACGAGCGTGCGGTAAAACTTCCCATGAGCCAGTGGTGCAGATTGGCGCCACTTCCTCGTTCCATGAGAATCGATATACAAAGGGACGTGCCAGCGGCCAGAAATGCATTTAGGGCAAAACCACCGAGCAAAAGCCTGGCAAGGCCGGAGTCTTGTGGGTTTATCGATCCGAGGCTGCGACCGTGTTTCAGCTGCAAAAGACTAAGGGATGCCAGCGTGGCTAAGATCGCACCTGTGGAGGATACGAAAACACTACGCTCCATCTGGATGCCGTTGGTCATAGCTACTAGTGTGGTTAGAGCTAGAGCGAAGGATGCTCCCGCTTCAGTTCCGATGATGGACGGTGTCGCCAATGAATTTCGAAACAAGGATTGGCTTAAGGCGCCCGCGGCGGCCGTGCCAGCACCGGCAAGAATAGCTGTAAAAACGCGGGGTGCCCTGATGGTGCTCAGTATCTCCCAATCCGCTCCAATACCAGTCGAGCCAACTGCTAGACTCAATCCTACAGCGACAAAAAGCAAAATTGTAAGGCCGAACAATTGTTTGTTCATGGTTCAAAACTAACATTATTTATTGCGAAGTCCCACGGCAAAGCTAACATGGCGAGGTGTCAGTGATGATGATTTGATCTGGTTTTTGATGGCGGTTGACCTAATATGGATCAGAGTGTTGATGTCTCACGAGTAGAGCCCAACTTGCATGCTAGTTGGAAATCGCGACTGATACGTGAGTTTGAGGCGCCCTACATGCATGCGTTGCGCTCATTCTTGGTTGGTCAATTTAAGCAGGGTAAAGTTATTTACCCAAAGCCTGCTGAATGGTTTGCCGCACTTGATGCAGTGCCATTTGATGCCGTTCGGGTTGTCATCATTGGACAAGACCCCTACCACGGTGAAGGACAGGCTCATGGGTTGTCTTTCAGCGTAAGACCCGGTGTAGCGCGGCCTCCCAGTCTTGTAAACATTTTCAAGGAACTTTACGCCGACCTCGGAATACCCCCCGCAAAGACCGGATCTTTGGTTTCATGGGCCCATCAAGGTGTTCTGCTTCTCAATAGCGTATTAACAGTGGAGTCTGGCAGGCCTGCAAGTCATCAAGGCAAAGGGTGGGAGGTGTTTACCGACCGCATTATTGAGCGTTTAGCATCAGAAAAAGAGGGGCTGGTTTTCGTCTTGTGGGGTTCTTATGCTCAAAAGAAGGGAGCATTTATCGATCGCAAACGCCATTTTGTCATCGAGTCGGCTCACCCGTCACCGCTCAGCGCTCACCGAGGGTTCCTGGGTAGCCGCCCATTCTCACGAATCAACAAATGGCTAGAAGAAAAGGGGAGCTCTCCCATTAACTGGGCTCTTTAAGCTTCCCCTGAGCAAATTTAGGATGAGTGGCCTTCAAGTTGCTGAGATAAGTAGTTCTGAAGTCCAATGTCCTTAATTACACTAAGCTGAGTCTCTATCCAGTCGGTGTGTTCTTCTTCGCTGACCAAGATCTTTTCCAGCAGATCGCGGGTGCCGTGATCACTGCACTCCCAGCAAAGTTCAATGGCCTTACGAAGCCTTGGAATGGCCCGGTTTTCAAGAGCTAGATCGCATTCGAGCTGCTCTTTCACATCCTCGCCAATGTTGAGTTTGTCGAGTTTCTGAAGATTGGGAACACCTTCAAGAAACAGAATGCGGTCGACAAGTGCGTCGGCATGCTTCATTTCATCGATGGACTCTTTATAGATTTTTTGGCCAATTTTGGTGAAGCCCCAGTTCTTACACATCTTTGCGTGGAGGAAGTACTGGTTGATCGCGGTGAGCTCTCCAGTGAGAATGTCGTTGAGTGCGGAAATGACTTTTGAATCGCCCTTCATGATCTGTACCCCCTAATGATAGTTCGCCGCGCAAGGCAGCCCCATACTTTCGCAGGAAACTGCCGATAAACACAACTAAAAAAGGATTAATTAGGGGTGACCCTGTCTGTTTTACTGACAGCGTGTCATGGTGGAAGCTTGCTGCTTGGCTGGGGATTCACATTTAACGAGGGCTTGTACATCTTGAACGCATGCGCCGCAGCTTGTACCGGCCTCGCATTTGGTGACGATCTGCCGAAGCGACTGTCCTTGTTGGGCCATCTCGCGAATCTGACGGTCAGAAACACCTTTGCAAAGGCATATAATCATGGGCATCCTCGGTTGCTTGTGCGTCTTGATAAAAGCTGGGTACACCACGATCATGCCCTAATTGAGAATCGTTCTCAATAGTTTTTTTGAGAATGATTCTCAAAAAAGTGCCTAAATTTTAATCTTTTTGAAGAGATCTTTAGCTTTGTTTTCAATGTCTTTTTTGGTTTTTTCGGACTCTAACCCGCCCTTGTCCTTCAGGGCCTTTTGAAGCTCACCCTGGAGATTTTTGAACTCAGTCTCCTTACCCTTAAGCAGCCCTGTAAGCCCGCTTTTTGCTTTGTCGTATTCGCCGGTCAGCCGTGCTTTTTCCGAACCGATACGCCCGTCGACGAATGATTTAAGTTGGGCACGGGCCTGATCAATCTTTTGTTTGAGATGCAGCTGAAGACCTGAGGCCAATTCGGAGCCAAGATTTGAATCAAATCCAATTTTTTGGTGAGTCAAGTTGCCGGACAAGGATATCTTCATGGTGAGCGTCTTAATCCTATCCGCAGCACTCTTCAGGGCTGAGGCAACGATCTCAGATTTTGCTCCCGTTTTAAACCGAGGCTCCTTAATGGTCTGGTTAATGACAGCTTCAAGCTTATCTCCGTCAAACTTCGCAGACGTTTGCAGTGTTGCTGTCGAGGGCAGAATTCCAAACTCCACATCCTGACCAGAGGAGAATAGGTACTCAGGAAATGGCATTAATCCCACAGTTAAATCAGCCTTGGCGTCAGCCAATGATTGATCGAGGACTGCGCTCAGCTTGATGTCACGAAACTCTTGCTTTGGAGCATCACCCTCTAGTTTCAAGGTGGTGGGTGCTTTTACCAGCTCTGGATCCGTTGAGACATTTGTCAGTTGCCCCAAGAAGTCACCGGTAAATCCTTCTGGTGAGGATTTGCTTGATAACTCTGCTCGCTTGAGCCAAACCAGCGGATACCCGGTTGTGACAGGAAATCTGTAGGTGCGACCAGCGCCTCGAGGATGGGGCACAAACTCAGGTTTCTCGTTTTTCTTTCCTGCGTTTCGATCCGGCATGTAGGCTTTGGCTTGGTCGATCAGTCGCGTTACTTTGACAAGCTTATCGCCGAGCAACTTAGACAAGAGGGATTTTGTAATGCTGTCTTTATCAATTGATGGGATTTTAAATCGATTTTGAAGAGCCTCGAGGTCTTTTCGTGCGGCGTCGTCGATTTCCTTTAGACTAGCATTAAATCCATCGATGTCGGTCTCAAGCTGTTTTTGTCCACCTTGATAGGTTTTAACCATCTCATCAACCTTAGCGATGTCGGCTTTCAAAGCATCAAATTGTGTTTTTGCGGTTGTGGGATTGGATACGTCAACTTTTGTTGCCCTTATCTTATCGAGGACAGCTTTCGCGGCTTCGGGTTTTGGTAGTTCATCAATGCGCTTGGTCCATTCGGCTTTTTTGCTGGTGAGGGCTGTTTGTAGATCCTTGAGTTTTGTCTCCGCCTGCAACTGTTCGCGGATCTCGCTCAGCTGTTTGCTAGCATCGGCTCCACCTAAAATATTAGCAATGTCACCTAAGATGTTGTTTTTTGTGCGCGCCTCGGCCTCAGCTTCAAGCTCGGAGCGAAGTTGGGACGTGATGGATGGCGCGCTGTCGGGCTTTGGGGGAGGCGGCGGGAAGACCACGCCGGGGGATTTACGTAGGGAGTTTAACGTGAGGCCAGTGACCGAGGCCTCTGAGATGACTAGTTTTGCACGTAAAAGCGCATCCCACAGGAGTGCAAATTTGATTTTGTCTAGGGACAAAGTGTTGTGGGTTGGAGTGTCTTTATCGGTGACCTCAAGACCCTGAATGGTCAACGATGGCTCCGTAAAGCTTAAGTGCAGTGTCCTGATGTCAACTTGTGCTCCGTGAGCCCATGATGCAGCGTATTCGGCGGCTCGGCGAACATGTCCATCCAAAAATAGGGTCGCATAGGCCCAAATGACTCCTAGTAAAATAGTAATGGGCACGATGGCCTCAATCCTGATGGGACCCTTTGATCGTTTTCGTTCGGTTTTAACTGCTTCAGTCATTTGCGCATCCATTGCCGTAAATTAATGAGTTAACCCTTCATGTCCTCGTAGCGCACATACCACTTATAAACGCTCGTGGCCTGAAGGGCTTTCCAAAGAGCCGTATTCTTGTATCGCTCTACAAATGTTTTCCGATATTTGATCACGGCAACGCGAGATAGCACGTACACAACCGGCATCAGTGTCACAGCAAGCACCCCAGATCCCATGACAATTGAATTATTGAACCTCGTAAGCGGAATGATGGGCATGTTGTAAAGAGATGTGAGCGTTGCGCGAAGAGACGGGGATTCCAGAACAGCAGCGCCGATACTCGCGGTGATGGGGTCCATGAGATAAGCAATAAAGCTAAAGAAAAAGGCCGAAACAAATGCAGCTCCAGCCTGAATTCTAAAAACAAGAATCATCAAAAAAATTAGGATCGCCTGCAGCGAAAACGCTGGCGACAGTCCTAGTACAAAACCGGCAGCGACTCCCCACGCGATCTGATTGGTGCCAGTTTCGCTATTCAGTAGTTTAATCAAACCAAAAATTTGCTTAAGTAGAATGGTCAATGCTTGGCCCCCCAGTGCAACTGGACGTCGTTAATGGTAGAGCTCTAATTAAGCACTTTTCAAACGAATTGGTCAAATTCAGATCCACTCGCAGGATCGGATAAACGAATCAGTCAAGCGCGGCTTGAACTTCGTCTGCATTGCAGTAGGGTAGCCTGCAGCCAGTCGGAATGCGCGTGTTGATCATGGCGGCGATGGTGTCTGCCGAGTGACCCTCGCGTGCAAGGCCGCGGGTGACTTTAGAAAAAATGGCCTCGACCTCCGCGGAGAGGTCCTTTTGATTGCTTGCATCAGATTCATTTTTATCCATTTTAGCCGCAATTTTCATCAGCTCATCCGCCTTCGTGGTGGACCAACCTTCACGGGCTGCCGATTCGGAAATGTTTTTGATCGTGCCAGCTTCTACTTCGAGTAGCAGTATTTTTGCAATCATATCGGCGGCCCATGTTGGGCAACCATCGTTTGTTGTCGGTTTGTCACTTTTCATGTGGTCAAAAACTCTCGCGTCAAATGGTTAAGCTTGCGTCCAATGCGCAAACATACGTCCTAGGAGTGGCCCCGGGATAGCATGTTTTCCGCCAGACTCGCAATCAAAATGATGATTTTTTGTGCTATTTGGGATCCCCTGTGTCCCGATAATCCCCGTCGTAGTAAGCTTGGGGCAGTTTAATGTGTCCGGAGGAATGCGTCACGATGCTTCATTTTTTTCACCATCCGCAGTCACCATTTAGTCGCAAGGTATTTTTTTTGCTGGAAGAGGCTAAACTTCCATTTGATTTGCGCGTTGTGTCGCTTGAAAGCAAGCAGCAGCGGGCACCCGAATACCTGGAGATGAACCCATCAGGTCGCGTGCCGGTTATTCGCGATGGTCAATTCACGCTGGCGGAGTCCAATGCCATCCTGCGTTATCTCGTTCGTAGGTATAAACTCGATAATTTTTACCCGACGGGCCTATCTGAGCAGGCGAACTTGGATATGTGGTGGGAGTTTTGTTCGGCACACATCAATAAGCCGTTAATCGATTTGGCTTGGAACAAGATCATGGTTAAAAAATACGGGGGCCGGGTGGATCATGGCGCTATCACCAAAGCTGAAAAAGTATTAGCGAGAGATCTTCCGGTGCTGGAGCATCATTTGATGGGACGAAGTTTTCTTGCTGGCCCGACCTTAACACTTGCAGATATCAACCTAATGCCGTTTGCAGTTTACGCCGCGGATGTGCTGCCGATTAGAGATTTTCCATATTTTGAAGCTTGGATCAAAAAATTGGAAGAACGGCCCGCTTGGATGACGGTTGCACGCTACAGTGGCAAAGTATAGATCGTTAGCCTATTGCCTTGATCCGCGGACGGAACCTGGCTGTCCATCGCACATTTCGCCGGTACCGGAGTGACCGCTGCCGCCCGAAAGTTTCGCTCCTTCGAGCGTGGAGTCTTTCAGATAGACTCGACCTCCATGAGCACCACAGCCAGCGGCCAGTCGACTGCCGCCATTGGCATGAATAACTCCAGCGGCTGATGAGGCGAGTTTGATGATGCCACCATTACTGACTTGGCCATCGTTGTTATCAGTGACGCCATTTGCAAAAATATGCCCCAAAGAGCTATTTGACGCGAAAAGGCTGCCGCCGTCGGACGAGTATTGTTGGTTCGAATTGGCCGCGCGGCTTCCGTCGATCAAGATGTCGTCAGTTACAACATTGAAAAGTTCGATGGTTCCAGGGTGGCCAGCGCGCACAGCAGCGCCACAACAGACTTGGCCGCCCCTGGCATCGATCTTGCCAATATTGATGGTGCTGTTGCTTGAAATCGAAAGGTTCTTACCGTCCGACGGGCTTTCGCTGGTCTGAGTCATATCAATACCCCGAGCGTTGATTCCTGCAAGCTTCGATATTCCAGCCCCCGCTCCTCTGATTGCAATGCGGCTTGGCCAATCAGTGGCTCCAAGCGTCTTAAGATCTATTTCTGGAAAGCTACCCTCTCCAATGTCAACTACGAAGTCACCGGTTCCTTTGTACGCGAGTTCAAACGCGCGCTGTGGCGTTGCAAAAGGTTGGTCTACGGAACCATCACCTTTTTGATCGTTTCCGTTTGCTCTGACAAAAATTGGAGTGTTTGTCGTGAAACTTTGTAAGATGGGCCCCGCCGGCGGCAAGTAGCAGCCATATTCACTAGACGAGCAGGGTGGACCAACAAAGAATGGGCCTGAAGCCACGCAGTTTTGTTGGCCGCGTGACGAGCATAATTGCCTGGCATGGATGGCCTTGCCGTAAACTCCAGCGATCACCGTGCCAAGGGTGATGGTCTCTGGGTCAATGTTTGATATGTCGGCGGACTTAAATTGATCAGTTGTGATGCAGCCCACTTGACCATCGACGGTGCAGGGTGCAAGGACGTCGATAGAGACCGTTCCAGTAGATGTTAATTTTTGTTCAGAATTTTGCTCGCTCATTATCGATGTCGATCGATCAATAGATGGTGCTGATGACGGCGCACCCGATTCGGGCTGACAGCTCATCCCCAGCATCATGAAACTTAGAATTGTGAATGTAAACCGCAGCTGCATCCCAATCTTCCCGATCAAGTTTTCGACTATATTGATCGAAACAAAAGTCTTCTTTTAAGGGGTATCGGTACGCCGCGATCGAGGGTTAATTGTGGGTGTATTTTCGCAAAGTGTTGGGGAGCGTGAATGTGCTAAATTATAAGGTTTTTTAAAAGGTCGTTTGGTTTTTAGCAAACGACTTAGGCAGGGGTGTGAACAAGAACTGGTAAGAATCTAATCGCTGAATTTAAAAACTAACCGACCCCAGCTGATTTTAATGCTTTGATGAGTTCAGGCATAGGAAGGCCAATTATGGCTGATTGGTCTGCAGTTACATGTTGAAAAAGCTTGCGGCCTTGCCCCTCGATTCGGTAGCCGCCCACGCACCCCTCCCACTCGCCGAGGGCGACGTAGTCAGAGATTTCTGAGTCCGTTAGCTGCCGCATCACCATTGGTATGTCGACCATACCTTCATAGATCGTTTCAAGACTACCCGAAGCGTTAACTTTGACGAGACAGAAAGCTGAATAGAGGTGATGGGTTTTGCCTTGAAGTGTTTTGAGTTTTGCTGCCGCTTGCTCTGAGGTCGTAGCTTTATGGAATACAGTTCCTTCAAAACCTAACACCTGATCAGCTCCGATCACGATCCGATCGGCAGGAAGATGCCTTGCCACGTCAATACCTTTAAACTCGGCGCGCTTTGTAGCCAGAACGGGAGGTGGGAGCCCGGAAATGGTTTTTTCGTCTCCGGTGGGGATGATGGCTTCAAACGTAAAGCCCGCATCCTTCAGTAATTTCTGCCGAAATGGTGAGGAACTAGCGAGTATGAGTTTGGGCTGGGTCATAGTGATCGAGGTTCTATCAAATTGCTTTGCGTGTGATTGGTTATTGTGCTCTTATTCTGCCTGACTATGTTTGATCATACTTCGCATACAGCTGACAACTCCTTGGATGGAGAATCGGACGACAAGTTCGCTCCAGATGAATTTTTGCGGCTTGCTCTGAACCCGGACTCTATCACAGCACGTGGTGCCAGGCTATTCAGGACTGACGTGCGTCAGTTCATCAATTGGCGTTGGCAAATGGCGCATCAGATCACGAAGGCCGAGCAAGCCATGAAAGTGATGGACCTTGATGTGGCAGAAGCACAGGGTTTTGCTGAGTTAGACCAAATATTTAATGCAGGTGCTACGCCCTACTATATGTCCCTGGCTCGCCAGCAAGCTGAAGGCAAACCCTGTCCGATAAGGCTTCAAGCAGTGCCTCGCAGTGAAGAGCTTATCGACAGGCTAGGGGTAGCAGATCCTTTGCTTGAAAAAGAACACTCTCCGGTCAGGGAAGTTGTGCATCTCTATCCGGACCGCGTGGCTTTTTGTGTGGCTATGCTCTGTCCGGTGTACTGTCGGTACTGCTATAGAAAACGTCGCGATGGTGAAGACGGCCTTCACTTTAACCGCAGTATTGTGGACCGTGGCATTGACTATATTGCTTCAAATAAAGCCATAAGGGACGTGCTGATTACGGGCGGTGATCCGTTCATCGCTAGTGATCATGCTATCGAAAACCTTGTAGCGCGCATTCGGGCCATTCCTCACGTCGAGATTATCCGCTTTGGCACAAGAACACCCGTCACGCTGCCATACCGTGTGACAAAATCTCTTGGACAAATGCTGGCAAAATATCATCCGATTTTCGTTAACACTCATTTTAACTGTCCGGAAGAGCTGACGGATGAGGCCAAGTTGGCCATCGCTAATCTCGTGGACGCTGGAATTCCTGTGGGTAACCAGTCCGTTCTATTAAAAGGCGTGAATGACGATTACGGCAGAATGTATGAGCTGCTGCGTGGTCTTCTTAAGTTTAGAGTTCGTCCTTATTACTTGTTTCACCCACATAACGTGGCAGGCACCGAACATCTTAGACCTACAGTCGATGCGGGTCTTGCAATTATGAAAAAACTCCGCGGCAATATCACTGGCCTTGCGATTCCCACGTACATTGTAGACACCCCTAGTGGCAAAGTTCCCGTGGGCCATAACCATATTTTAGGCCGAGACGGCGAAGACTTAATTCTTGAGGATGTTCGCGGAGAAATCTGGCGTGAGCGTGGAGTGGTACAGGAGCAAAAAAAATATCCCCCACCTAGTGCGGTGAGGGACGGGAAATAAAGTCTTAAAGTAGTCGATGTTGATCAAGCATATAAGTTAATCATCCCAGCAGGGTGCCCCCATGCGCCTTGGTTCGTTGCAGCAAGCTCCCTTTGAATTGAAAACCCAAGAGCTTGTGTCCCTTCTTCCTCGAAAGAAATCGCAATCGGATTTTGATCGTAATTTACATAAATCATTCAAGCCGCTAGTCCAGCTCTCATGACCTCCAACCCAGCAGGAGCCATTGGTTGCTGGTGCGGACACAGCCTGGCAATTTGCAGCAGCGTTCGCCATGGCTTCAGCGCATTTCTGCTGACATCCACCTTCATTGAGCGCCCTGCCGGAAGCTCGAAGATTTGCAATCCTGCTAGCGCACTGGCTCTCTATCTGTTGAAGCGACAGTGGGGCACCGGTCGAAGAACAGGCGTTAAACCTTACGGAGTTGATTGTGGATGGTTGGCATGCCTGCAAAACTATCGGTTTACTGATCTTGATTTCGTTCTCACAGAGACCGGCCAAGCCGCCGCCCAGCATTGGCCCGCCAAAACATTCAATGTTCTTTGCTAGTTTGTTTCCAACATCACATACTCCTGCTGCAAATGCAGCTTCCGGCCTTACTTTTGCGAGACATTTCGATACCGTGCAACTGATTTGCGCTGCGGCATTAAATCCTCCAATAACTGACTCGATACACGCATTGTTTTTGCACTGAGCCGCGAGTCTCAGGATCGTCTTTGTGCTATCGCCCGCACAGGCCAGAATGGCTTTATCAGTACCCTCGAGTTTGGCTAGGAGCTCAATAATCTTGCGTCCTAGATCAATGAAATCACCTGGTCCGGGCGTATTAATTTGGAGCGCAGCAGGAGCTGCAGCTGCGCCTAAACTACTGGAGGACGATGTTGCTGGGCGACCTGGTGAGATTTGGGGAGGAATTGGCGTTGAGGTGCATTTTCTTCGAAACTCAACGCATCCTGGGAGATTACTGGTACGCCACTCCGCATTTGATGCGTTAGATAGCAGTTCAAACGTTCCGGTTTCAGATAAAGGAGGACGTTCTACTTCCGATGGACTTCCCGTTTCCCCCGGTTTGCCGCATCCGGCCAAAGCGATCGCTGCGGGAATTATCCAAAAGCTTATGCTACGTGTCATCGTACTCTCCCCCAATTACAGGCGGATTTCGGTTTATCCAGACCTGGGCTTTAGGGGCATCTTTAACTGTCAGTAGTTATTGATGGTTATTGGGGATTTGAAGGCGGCAATTTGGTGCTCCCGGCCAGACTTGAACTGGCACACCTTGTGGGCGGGGGATTTTAAATCCCCTGTGTCTACCGATTCCACCACGGGAGCAAGCGAGAGTGCATTCTGAGCACGATACTGTATACTTGGGCGTATGGACCATGCAACAGAACAAGAGCGAAACGGTAGCATAGCTGCGCCCACCGGTAAAGACCATGATCAGCCGTTTTGGAATCGAGCCGTGGTATATTTTGATCCAGAGTGCCCACTTTGTAGGTCCTTGGCCACGTTTATGGGGCAGCGTGTGGACTCTCATGTTATGAGGTTTGCTCCAAGTCCCGAGCCAAATCCCATGAGTTTAGTGGTTGAATTTGAAGAGAATGGGGGCTGGCAGCAACTTTCAGGCGAGGTCGCGTGGGCTTGGATGTTGTCTCATCACCCTGCGCTGCATGAACTCAATTGGCTTGCTCAAAAACTCGGCATATCGGGTGGCACGGCCCGCGCCCTGATGGCTGCTGGCGGGGTCTTGAAGCGGATGTGTTGGCGGTGCCGACGGTAGTGAGCTCGAGTATCTGAGAGACATCTGACCGCCCAGTGCTGCCGCCAAACTTCGCAGCATTCCCGGTTGAAATCTCAGCAGATCTGCCGTGAAGTGATCCATCAGCATACCACAGCCTTTCATGACCCAGCCCGGCGCGTCCGGGGCCCAGGACAGTTCAAGGGCGACACCTTGGGATATTTCAATCAGTTCATCTGGCTCATCTCGCCTAAAGACTGGATACCAGACCATCCAGTTTTTGCTGATCTGCTTGGCCCTGAGCAGTGCTTTGTTGACTTTGCTCCAATCATCCGCGGACCCGTCACTACTACGGTACGGAGGATCAATGAGACAAAAGTCCACTTGCTCAAGCTTGTCCAGAGCCTCGTAGCCACTTTGGGGCTTGAGACTGACCCAGTCGCCAAGTTGTCCCTTGCGGATGGTGCTTGCGGCCATCTTTAGGGTGTCAGCGTTGATTTCGTGGGCGCTAATCTTGAAGTTTGAGTGACCCGTGCGTCTTAGATATTCGGCCACTAGGGCCCAAGAACCTTTGTAGAGTAAATTTTCACGCATACCAGGAAGCACTAGGTCAAAGTAGGGATGCTCAATCGCCTGTGCAGCATCGGGGCCCATAAATCGGCCGATACCTCGGCGCCAGTCCCCATTTTCACCAAGCCGCGCGTAGCCGGGGCCAGCATGGGTCTCCACATAGTGAAAGGAGTCGACAGAGCGGGAAACGAGGGAGCGAAGGACTTCCAGTAGCAAAAAATGCTTCCATACATCACCGTTGTTGCCTGCGAAGCGGCAGTGATTGTAGGGGCGTTTTGCAACGTTGATTTGCATGAAGTCTTAAGGCCCTCGGCAAGAGTCGTTTGCGGGGTCGGATCTAGCACAGGACGAGAGGCTTTCTCAAGCGACAAAAAATAATAAAAACAAGCCATGTTATGGGCATAATTAGCCCATTGATTATAGGCTGTTAGCAGAGGGATACTGGAGTGAGAATGATTGGTCAAATGGCCAGTCAGGGCTAGGAGTTTTCATGAAGCTTGCCATTTTGTCCCAGGATGCCTCCCTTTATTCGACGTCTCGTCTAAGGGCTGCCGCCGAAGAGCGCGGTCACCAAGTAAAAGTAGTCGACTACATGCGCTGCTACATTAACGTGTCGTCAGATAGCCCATGCGTGATGTACGCGGGAAAACAACTGGAAGATTACGATGCGGTCATTCCAAGAGTCGGTGCGTCGAATACGTTCTACGGCACCGCCATCGTCCGTCAGTTTGAGTTGATGGGGGTCGTAAGTGCCAACGGTTCTCAGGCCATTGCGCGTAGTCGCGACAAGCTTCGTTGCATGCAAATTTTAGCCAATCATCAAGTGGGGCTGCCGATCACAGGTTTTGCTCACAGCACGCAAGATACCGATGGGCTGATTGCCATGGTCGGTGGAGCGCCACTCGTCATAAAGCTGATCGAAGGGACTCAAGGGATCGGTGTCGTGCTCGCTGAGACCCATGCTTCAGCAAAATCGATGATTGAAGCATTCAGAGGTCTATCTGCTCACATTTTGGTTCAGGAATTTATTCGTGAGGCCAAGGGTGAAGATATCAGAGCTTTTGTCGTCGGTGACCAAGTGATTGCAGCCATGCGACGCAAAGCTGCCGAAGGTGAATTCAGAGCTAATATTCACCGAGGCGGCAAGTCTGAAAAAATTCAGCTCACCAAAGCCGAGGAAGATGCGGCGATACTGGCTTGCAAAGCCGTGGGTCTTAACGTTGCCGGTGTCGATATGCTTCGTTCCAACTCCGGTCCAAAAGTACTGGAAATCAATTCCTCGCCTGGTTTGCAGGGCATTGAAGTCGCAACTGGTATTAACGTCGCCAGTCTCATTATCGAATACCTTGAGAAAGCCATGAATGGGTCTCGAAGTTTCAGTGGTTAACAGCAAATAAGATTTTTGTTGGAGTCAGTCGTGCCGACCCGTCCTCGTCAACCATCAACCTCAAAAATTTCCAGTCGACCAAAAGATGATGGGTTGTCAATTGGCGGTATGTTTATCGGCAGAGGCGAACAAAAGCGTATTGAGATACCTATCACCATGCTCGCAACCCAAGGGGCCTTGACGATGCCCGTAGAGGTTATCGTCGGCGATGAGCCTGGGCCGGTGCTGGCTATCACCAGCACGGTTCATGGTGATGAACTGAACGGCATTGAAATTATTCGCCAGCTTATTCCGTTACTCTCTCCCAACATGATCACCGGAGCTCTGGTGGCCATCCCAATTGTCAATGTGCCGGCCTTTTTGAATCAAAGTCGTTATCTTCCGGATCGTCGGGATTTAAATCGCGTATTCCCTGGCAGTAAAAACGGTAGTCAAGCCTCAAGGATCGCATTTGCCTTGATGGAGCAAGTCATCAAGCAGTGCTCGCACCTCATAGATATTCACTCTGCCAGTGCCCATCGCAGCAACTCACCACAAATTCGCGCAAGCCTCGCTAGTCCAGAGATTGTTGAACTCGCCAAGGCCTTCGGTGCTCCGTTTATTATTCATGCCGCTGAGCGTGATGGCTCCTTGCGTATGGCGGCAGCAGGGTGTGGGATCACAAGTATGGTTTATGAGGCAGGTGATGCATCCAGATTTGACAAAGATGCAATCGAAACAGGGCTACACGGCGTGCTCGGTGTGATGCATCACTTGGATATGGTGTCGGCACGGGATGTACACATCCGAAAAACAAAACGAATGCGGCATGAGCACTCCAGAATATTTGATAAGCACAAGTGGGTTCGCGCGACGCGCGGCGGACTTTTCCGCGCCCATGTTGTTCCAGGACAAGATGTCGAGCGCGACCAGTTCCTAGGTTTTATTGCTGATGCCTTCGGGGAAGGTATGGCCGTCGTTAGATCCCCCAAAGCAGGCGTCATCGTAGGAATTACACGTAATCCTGTTGTGGGTCATGGGGATGCTTTGGTAAACATAGCCCACTGAAGCGTTATTCTGCTTTATCTGAGGCTGAAACCAATATGCATGAATGGATTGATACTGCAGTGAGTGACCTAGCTGATAAAGGCTGGGCGCTACTGCCGCAAGTGCTTCCTAGTCCGTTTTGTATGGAGCTGAACTCGTGGATTGACCAGCAAGTCGTATTGGGGGCATTTCAACGTGCGGGAATAGGCAAAGGCCAACGACATCAAATAAACGACAGTGTGAGGGGTGATATTGTATTGTGGATGTCAGATCCAGGTAGAGATCAGTACTTACGAGATCTCGAAAATTTACTAGAAACAGTACGTCAAACGTTAAATAGTAAACTTTTCGCAGGACTTGAAACCTTTGAGGGTCATTTTGCCATTTATCCACCCGGAGGCTTTTACAGACGACATGTGGACACGTTTCGTGATGATGACGTCAGAAAACTGACATTGCTTCTTTACTTGAACCAGCGCTGGGAAAAGTCGGACGGCGGGGAATTGATTTTAGAAATGGGTGATCGGTCGACGGTGACTATTGCTCCAACGATGGGAACCATCGTGTTATTTGACTCAAGACGATTTCCCCACGAAGTGACCGAGGCAAACGCCGAGCGTCGAAGTTTTACGGGCTGGTTTAAGGTTCGCCCACTAAGCTAGTTTTAGGTCTAGGATATGGCAACACCCATGACAACCAGTGCGGCAAAGACATAACCGACTGTTGAGAACGTCTCTCCCCAAAAAATATTAGCCAAAATGACTGCGACAACCGGCTCAATGGTTGTGATGATGGCTGCTCGGCTCGCGTCCACAAGCCTAAGTCCGAATCCGTAAAGCAGATAGGGAAGATACGTGCACGTGATTCCCACAAATACGCAAGCTAGAATGGTCTGGCTCGAATAGGTGCTGAACTTTGAGAAAACGTCAAGCTCGCTGCCTGGTGATGAGCTCGCCACAAACGGTAAAATGACAATTGACGCGAGCGGAAATGAAATCATATAGACGACTACGGGGCTAAGGCGTTTGAAGAATATTTTTCCTGCGATGTAGAAGCCGGCATAACTTACTCCTGAGAGCAGCCCCCAAAAGAGAGCAGCAGCGGAAAACTGTACTGTGGATCCCCAAAGACATATGCCGGTGACTCCGCTCAGGGTCAAGGCCAGTGCGCCCCAACGCCTAAGGGGTATGGTCTCTTTAAATATGAATCGCCCAGCGAGATTGACCCAGATCGGAGCGCTGTATAGCAGAATGGATGCAAGTGCCGCTCCGCCATGGCTGACAGATAAAACAAAGCTGCCTTCCAACAGAGCTACACCCAAAATGGCGAATACCCCAAGACCAGCCCAATCTCTAATGCTGGAAGGAATTGCTTGTCGCCTGATCAACCAGTGAATGAAGAAGGCCACACCGGCTAAGGATCCTCGCCAGAATGCGCTTTCGAGAGGTGTCATGCCGCCAGCAAACATGACCTTGCTAACTGGTCCGATCATCCCCCAAAGGGAGGCCGCCGTAACTAAAAGTATAATGCCCATGACAAACCCGCTGTGGCTTGAAATTTACCGGTTGCTACGGACTAATCGCCTGTTGCCTAAGGTGTAAACGGGTCGCGCGTTGGCCTTTTGTCGGAGGACAAACTGATCGATAGCGGCTTTATTAGTAAACGATTCTTGAGTAAAAACGATCCATCTGACGTCGGGACTGCATGGTGGGGTTGTCGATGAGCCAATGTAAGTCCAGTACGTTTTTTTCAGAGGAAAAATATCAACCCAGTTGGCTCGGTCAATCTCACGTGTGTCATTAGGCAGCGGTGGGATGTTCTTAGCGACTCGTTCAATGAGATCGTTAGACTTACCAGTCGTAAATAGGGTCGTTACCATCAGTTTTCGACCATCGACGGCCGTATGCTCAAGCTGTGCCTCCAGTTCATAGGGAAGAGAATTCACCCGGTGTTCTGATGGAGTTCTAAAGTAGACGCTCTCAAGATCAAATCGCTCTCCGTCCCACTCGAGATAGCTTCCTCTTTCCACCTTGCCTTTCACGGTCTGGTGCTCGAAGTAGATCGTCGTAATGCCGTGCTGATAAAAAAACTTTAGGGTCTTGAGCCTCTCATCAAGTTTTGCACCACTCAAATCAATGGGTGATTGGTTCGCCTTGGAAGCACAGTTCTTCCATTTCTCGTTCAAATTAGCCCAGTACCATGGTGCCAGGTTTCCAGTGTAGCCGTAATTTTCTAGAGGTGACTTTGCCGCCGGGAGGGCGCCTCCGTGGGGGCTTTGTGGAGTCTCGGCTTTCGGTTGATGCTCGTTATTTAAGTCTTTTTCGGTTGATTTACGAACATCACTTAAAACAGCCTCGATCGCAGCACGCTCCTCATTGGCTTTAGTACTGGCGTAATACTTGGCGCCGTACCAGACGGCTGCCATGATGCTGGTAGCTATGGCGATGCCGCCAAACCAAGCAGTAATTTGGTCAAGTCCTTTTAGTCTGCGAGCCATTCAAAACTCCAAAGTAACGCCTCAGTAACTTTTGACCCGAAGCAAACGTGCAGCTTTGATTTTCCAGCTTTGAGGCGGCATTGTCAATCGACTTGGCTGATTCATGGTCAGCCGGGATGTTTAAATCTTCGTGGCGACTAACATACCATCAGCGATTGATGCAATAAACGAAAAGACCCGTGGGTCGTTTAATACGTGTTGATTGAACACTTTGATGGCGTCAACGTGTGAGCGATGTGTGTCGTCGGTTGATGTGACAGCTCCCCGAGCAAGGACATTATCAAATATGATGAGCCCCCTTGGGCGTACAAGCCGAAGTGCAGCCTCCCAATAGTCTTTGGAGTGGCGTTTATCGGCATCGACAAACATGAGGTCAAAACTCTCAGGTTTTACGGTGGCCTCAAGTTCGGGAAGTTTGACTCGGGCTTCACCGACAATTAACTCAAGACGATTCTCCAGGCCGGCAAGTTTCATGTGTTCGGTGACTTTATGTGCAAACTTCGGATTATGTTCAATGGAGATGATTTTGCCGTCAATCGGCAGCGCTGAGGCAAGGGCTAAGGTGCTATGTCCATAGTAAGTACCAATCTCTAAAATCTGAGTCGCGCCTACGGCTTTTGCTAGCGTGTGGAGAAAAGCCGCCTGATCTTTGGTGGATAGCATGAAGTTCCAAGGATGCTGCTCACAGTCGCGTCTAATATTCTTTAGCTGTGGGTGAGCATCGCGACTATGCTCTTGTATGTAATCCATGACGTCAGCCGGCTGGAATAGATTTTTAGGATTTTGGCGCGGGTCTGTCATCGAGGCTCACGTTCATAAAATTAACCAAATCGGCCCATAATATAGTCTTCGGTCAGTTTTTGCTTGGGCGTGTTGAATATCTGCTTTGTTGCAGCATATTCCACCATCTCACCTTGGAACATGAAAGCTGTGTGATCTGAGATGCGGGCAGCCTGCTGCATGTTATGTGTAACAATTAATATTGAGTAACGCTCGCTCAGTTCCTTAATAAGCTCTTCAATACGAGCTGTTGAAGCAGGATCCAGCGCCGAGCATGGTTCATCCATCAAGATGACATCTGGATCCATGGCAATCGCTCGAGCGATACAAAGGCGCTGTTGTTGACCCCCAGACAGGGCAAGTCCAGATGAGTTCAGTTTGTCTTTGACCTCATCCCATAACGCGGCACGACGCAGCGCACTTTCAACTAATTGATCATAGTCACCCACAAACCCGTTAATCGAGGGGCCCCAAGTGATGTTTTTATAAATGGTTGAAGGGAATGGGTTTGGCTTTTGAAAAACCATCCCGACCCTTCGACGGATGTAAACTGGGTCAACTTTTGAAGAATAGACGTCTAGCTCACGATACGTGACCTGTCCTGAAACAAGTCTGAATTCAGGCACGAAGTCATTCATTCGGTTAAATGTCCGAAGTAACGTGCTCTTGCCGCAGCCTGAAGGACCAATCAAGGCTGTCACAGTGGCCGCGCCGACGTCAAGCGATACGTTTTTGACGATTCGTTTTTCGCCGTAAGCAAGTGTGACGTCTTTTGCAGAAAGTACCATGACTACCACCGATGCTTTCGTTCCATTCGGGAACGAATCAAAATCGCCAATGCATTTGTCATTAAAACAAGGCCCATGAGGACTATAATAGCGGCTGCGGCGATACCATGAAATTCTTCCTGTGGCCGCCCGGCCCAGTTGAAAATTTGGATGGGAAGCGTAGTGAATGAGTCGTAAGCTGACTCCGGCAGAAACGCAATATAGGTCACTCCTCCCACTAGTATGAGTGGTGCTGCCTCACCAAGTGCACGACTCAGCGCAAGTATGATGCCGGTTAGTATACCAGGTGCTGCAGCCGGGAGAATGTGGTACCACGTCGTCTGCCAACGAGTAGCACCCAAAGCTAGGGCAGCCATACGGATACCATTTGGTACAGACCTGAGACTTTCGCGGCTTGCGATGATAATAATTGGCAAGACCATGATAGCAAGGGTAAAGCCGGCCGCTAAAATACTTCTTCCGAAACCAAAGAACCTGACGAAAACGGCAAGCCCGAGTATTCCATAAACTAAAGACGGCACGCCGCATAGGTTGGCGATGTTCATTTCAATGAAGCGTCCGGCCCGTGTTTTTGGAGATAGTTCTTCGAGATATAGTGCAGCACCGATGCCAAGGATTACGGAGATCATCGCCGTCATGGCTATGATAGCTATACTACCTGCAAGAGCGCTGGCGATGCCGGCACGCGAGGCGACGCGGCTTGGGAAGTTTTTGAGGAAATCCCAATTTAGGTAGGACTGGCCATCATGCCAGATTTTTAAGAGTAAGAGGACCAGAAGGGTGACCACCGCAGCCGTTGCCATTAAAATCACGCCGTGGAAAAGCTTGGTCTGAAGACGCCTACGGCTGAGATTATCGATAAATTGGGAGTCCAACTCGGTCGTTTGAGTTAAAACAGCAATCTTTTGTTTATCATTGGACGCCATAGGGCCGTCTATTCCCAACTGCGCGCGAACCGGCGCACGATGTACTGGCTCAAGATGTTCAAAACGAGTGTCATGACAAATAAGGTTGCAGCCACCGCAAAGATAGATTGATATTCAATCGTACCGTGTGGAACATCGCCCATAGCGACCTGCACGATATAGCCTGTCATTGTCTGCATGCTGGTTAGGGGGTTCATTCCCATAGTTGGAGTGCTGCCAGCTGCGAGTGCGACTGCCATGGTTTCACCTATCGCTCTCGAAAAACCCAAAATAAAGCTTGCCATAATTGCGCTCATAGCTGAGGGCACCAGGATGCCGATCGTGACTTCTGATTTTGTGGCTGCTAGTGCAAAGGCACCCTCATGAATTGATCTGGGTGTGGCGCGAATGGCGTCGTCACAAAGAGTTGTGATCATGGGAAGCACCATGATGCCAAGTACAATAGCCGCGCTAGCGGCATTAAAGACATCCGTTGACGGGAAAAAATACTGAAGCATGGGCGTGACCGTGGTCACTGCGAAATAGCCATAGACCACGGATGGAATGCCTGCCAGGAGTTCGACAGTAGGTTTTATGATTCTCCGCGTCACTGGTGACGCGTATTCAGCCAGATAAATCGCGCTTGCGAGCCCAACGGGGACTGCAATGAGACATGCGCCGAGCGATACCACGGCAGTACCACAGATTAACGGTAGAACTCCAAAAGACCGTGGTTCGATAAGCGGCGACCAATTTGTCCCAGTTAGGTAATCCCAAAAAGGCACCGTTTTGAAGAAGGCAGATGATTCAATCGTTAGTATCAAAATAATAGCAAATGACGTCACAACAGAAATCCAGGCGCACAGTTGGAAAAATCGCACTATCAAGAGCTCACGCCAATTCAGGCGCAAAATCGCCTGAAGATTCAACTCGCCCGCCTGCGGCAGAGTGCTTGAAGACATTGCCGCCAGGTGTCCTTCATTTGTGCGTACGCTTGGATGGGTGTCGTTGCTAGTCAAAGTCCGAAAAATCCCTTGTCCGATTATGATTTCGACGGCTTTCTTTTGGGCGCAGAAGCCCCAGGCGTTTTCTTAGCATAGCGATCACCAGCGGTTTTGTAGTCATTATCACTAAGCGGAAGATAGCCTGTCTCTGTAGAAAGTCTTTTTGCGTTCTCAAGGTAGTAGTTTACGAAAGCGTCGACCTGAGGTTTTGTCGTCGATGCAACGCTCACGTAGATATAAAGCGGACGAGCCAAAGGATACGTGCCGTTTGCGATGTTGGCATCGGTTGGCTCAACGGGAGCCTTTCCACCATCGATAAGCAATGCTTTGACTTTGTTCTTATTCGACATGTAATAACCATGTCCGAAATAACCGAGTGAGAATCGGCTAGCAGCAACGCCCTTGATGATCATGTTGTCATCTTCTGATGCCGTGTAGTCAGTGCGGCAGGACTTTGCCTTACCCACAACGTCTTCTGTGAAGTAGTCAAACGTGCCACTGTCTGGGCCAGGACCGAACAGCTGGATTTTTTCCTTTGGCCAGGATTCGTTCACATCAGACCATAGTTTTACCTTAGAGTTTGGTTCCCAAATTCTTTTGAGGTCTTTGAGGCTTATTTTTGAAGCAAAATTATTTGATGGATTGACCACGACTGTTAGCCCATCGATCGCAACGGGTAACTCGATGAACGTTATTTTGTTTTTTCGGCACTGCTCAAGTTCGCTGTCTCGAATTTGCCTGGAGGCATTATTGACGTCGATTTCACCTGAGCAGAATTTTTTGAAGCCACCACCAGTGCCAGAAGTCCCCACTGTCACCCGAACGGATTTATGCATCGCGCCAAAGTCTTCGGCGACGGCCTCACTTATTGGGAATACGGTGCTTGACCCGTCGACTCGGACAGCTCCATTAATGGGTGCCGCTTCAACAAAACGATGAGAGGGATCAAAGATGACGACGACAAGGCTGGTGAGCGAGAATGCTAACAGTCTAAATTTCATAAGAAAACCCTCCCTCAAAAGGATAGTTTCGGCCCCTCGATTCTTATACCCCTGGGCACCACCCCTAGACGAGTCATTTTATGTAAAGATCTTATAAATCCCATTAAAATTCTCGTTAAAGAGACCTGTTTATTCTTGAAATATATAAGGTTTTAAATTACTTACTGATTTATCAATGATGACCTAAACGTGCGTACGGGAGGGTTCATGTTCGAAGCATCCGTAAGTTTGCCTATTCCTGGCGATATTCTAATTGTTGAAGATGAAGCTGACATCCGCGAGTTGATTCAATTCAATCTCGAGCGGGAAGGGTTTAAAACCCGGGTCGCAAAAAACGGTCAAGAAGGCTTGGAGCTCGCCATGAGCCAGACGCCTGACTTGATTTTAATGGATATCATGATGCCCGTGTGTGATGGGCTCTCGGCGTTGAGAAAAATTAGGGAGACATCCTCTGGTTCTCTAAAGCAGACACCTGTTGTGATGCTTACGGCAAAGGGTGAAGAAACAGATATCGTTCTTGGTCTTGAGCTCGGTGCTGACGACTATGTCATGAAGCCATTTAGCCCCAAAGAGTTGACTGCTCGAATTCGCGCTGTCCTGAGGCGTACCAAGGATGATAGCAGGGCGGGAGCCACAGCCACTGACAAGACGCCGTCGTCGTCTGTTGAAAATATGAAAGCTGGACCTATCGAGATCGATACGGAAAAACACCTGGCGTTCAGTCGTGGTAAGCCGCTGGTTTTAACGCTTGCTGAGTTTAATCTTCTTAAAGTCTTGATCAGTAAGCCTGGTCGAGTCTTCACGAGGGACCAAATACTGGAGAAGATCTCGGGTGCCGATACATACGTGATCGATCGTAACGTGGACGTGCATGTTCGTGCAGTCCGTAAGAAGCTTGAAGAAGATGCGGAGTTTATTCAGACGGTACGAGGGGTAGGTTATAAGTGTCGAGACCTCTGATTCGCAAAGATCGGTTGAGCGCTCGCTCCGTATTTCGTAGCCGTTTTCTGTGGAAAATTTACGGCGCTACTGCGGCTACTGTTGTTGCAGCCCTGGTTACGGTCGCGTTGGTTTTTCTGACGCGTTCCGGAGTACTGGAGGTTGCGCGGACGTATGATCTATTTGAGTCTTTGGGCGTGGCCACTGCGGCCGGTGTGCTTGTTGCGGCTAGCCTGGGCTACTGGCTTGCTCGCGGTGTCCAAAAATCCTTATCTGAAATCACCCGCACGGCGCAAAGTCTGGCCTGTGGTGACTTGTCATCCCGGGTTAAAAAAATCACCGATGATGAATTTGGAATTCTTGGACTGACCCTTAATTTACTTGGAGAAGAGATATCTGAGCGTATGGCCGCTTTGTCGCAGGAGCGAACACAACTGGCCGCACTCTTCTCTGGCATGGTGGAAGGGATTGTAGCAGTTGGTGACGATGATCGCGTCTTATTTGCAAATGGTGCCGCTGATCGCTTGCTGAAGGCGGATGCTAGTAGTTCAAGACACAAACAAATTAATGATGTTCCGGGACTCGGAATCATCTTGCCACTTGTGATTCAGTGCCGGACGGAAAAAAAACGCAAAAAAGTTGAACTGACCCTTGGTGACAAAGACAATCTCTTAATATTGGAAACCCACGCGTCACCATTTAAAGGCGAGCAAACAGCTGGGGTTGTCGTAGTTTTGCATGATGTTACGGAGCTTCGAAGGCTAGAACGTATACGGCGTGATTTTGTCGCAAATGTCAGTCATGAGCTCAAGACACCGCTGACTAGCATCAAAGGTTATGTTGAGACCTTGCAAAACGGCGCAAAGACTGATCCTGATGTCTTAAGTCGATTTCTCGGCCGCATCGACGTGAACGTGGTGCGTCTGGTCGAGCTGGTTCAGGATATTATCTCCCTGGCAAGAGCCGAAGGGCAAGACGTGTCGCTTCGTCAAAGTGCCGTCAATTTAGCAGATGTGGCTCGCAAATCTCTTCAGCAGCATGAGCACGCCGTGACTAAGAAAAGTATTTCTCTTGATGCGAATTTACCGTCTGATGTTGTCGTTAAAGGTGATCCCGAGGCGATGCGTCAGGTTATGGACAACTTAATTGTCAATGCGATCCAATACACCCCTCAGGGTGGACGAGTCAGTGTTCAGGTCGATCGCAAGGGCGCTGAGGCGTACATTAGAGTCCAAGATACTGGTGTTGGAATTCCTCTCGAGCATCAGCCGAGGATCTTTGAGCGATTCTACCGCGTCGATAAACATAGAAGCAGAGAAGATGGTGGCACGGGTCTTGGTCTCTCGATCGTCAAGCATTTGGTTCAGTCCATGAACGGAAAAGTTTCGGTCTCCAGCGAGCCAGGGCTTGGCAGTACTTTTGTGGTTCAAATGAAAACGTTTGAGCACCAGCACTAACCATAACCAATGCCTATTCCTACGCAGCTAAATAACGATGCCTTTTTGGCCATATGGCCAGGATGGGCTACAATGGAGGGTATATTGGCTCGGCGTCATTAACCGAGACGGTCACGTGCTGAGTCAACTTTATTTGCCGGAGGTTTTTATGAAACGGTCCATAGTTTTACTGGGAGCGTTGTCGTCCGCAGTGCTACTGATGGGAAACGGAAAAGAACGCATGCCAGTAACTGTCGTGCCGACCGGATTTGTGAAGAGTTTATCTGAACACGGACATAGCCTCCTATTCCAAGAAAATGGTGTATCCATTATGCGTCGTGAGGATGCTGTCGATGATGATTTCGAAAATCTTTACGTTGTCAGGATGCCAGGAAAAGATGCGCCGCCATTTTTTGCCGAACGCTTAGGTCGCGTCCTTCATTTTGAGCCAGGTCAATTTGCCGTCATGAAATTAGATGAGCTATATAAGGTGGAAACACTCTCTCATCTTATGCACCACGAGGGTATTGCGTGCGGCGCTCTCATGAGGCTTTACGGTGACGAGATGTTGCCGGAGATCGAGGCGGGCGCAGGAGATCCTGTTTTACCGGTCGCGGATGATTTACCGGTTGCTCGTCAGTTGGTATCGAAGGTTTCGTCCGAAAATATCCGAACCATGATTCAAGATATGAGTCAGATCAATACCCGCTTTCACTCGTCACAAACCGGTCAGCAAGTGCCGTCCATGCTTAAAGCCAAGTATGAGGCTTTGTCCAAAGGACGATCTGACGTTTCCATCGAGTTATTTGATCACGGCAGCCGAACAGTCCAAGACAGTATTGTCGTTCGCATTCTTGGCCGGTCGCGGCCAGATGACGTGGTTGTTCTTGGAAGCCACATTGATAGTGTCAACTGGTCGGAGGGTTCTTCGTCCAGGTCTCCGGGTGCCGATGATAATGCTAGCGGTACGTCGACTAATTTTGAGATTTTCCGGGTTTTGATGGAATCGGGAGTCCGTCCTGAAAGGACCATTGAAATCCACGGCTATGCTGCCGAGGAAATCGGTTTGGTTGGTAGCCAAGATATGGCTCAAAAATATAAAGCCGCGGGCAAAAACGTGATCTCGATGGTTCAGCATGACATGAACCTTTACAAAGCTCCCGGCGCACCCGATAAGATTTGGTTTGTGACCAATAACACCGTAGACGCTTTTAATAGCTCACTAGGCTCTCTTGTTGATCGTTATGTGGGAGTGGCCTGGGGTAAAAAGAGCCTCAGTGGTGGTGACAGTGATCATACATCCTGGCGCAGACAAGGTTTTGTGACTGCATTCCCGTTTGAAGACCCCGCCGGATACAACCGTCAGATTCACACCAGCCGCGATTCGTTGGAAACGGCTGGTGCCATGACACAGGCGGCAGCGTTTGCAAAGCTTGGGTTGGCTTATCTGGCACACTACGCTGGACTTCAAGGCTGATCGAGATAGCAGCCATCACAGGGTTCGTTTCCGGGGCTTGAGCCGTCGATGAGCCGTGTGATCCAGTCGTGAAACGGCATCCCATGGGGTGCGTCCGATGTCTTAGCAAAAAATGCTTCATCGGGCAAAATGCAGTGCGCGTCCCAGGGTGCAATGAAGTAGTTAAAGTTGGAGTTACGCTCGGCGGCAGACGTGACGGACGCTCTCATAAACGCATTCCAACTGTAAAGATTTCCGCCCATAAGGCGGAAGAACCAACGTTGCAACACATCATTTTGCGTGTTGAACTGCGATAACTGAATATCAGGATGTGCGGTTGCGATGGCGGAATACATGCGGTCAAGGCTTAGTTGATAGAGATCGGTTTCAGCTGGGTCTAGGCCGGGAATCCAACTCGGCGCGGATGATTCAATCTGCCAGTTTCGCATTCCTTGCCGACGAAATTCTTCGGTAAGCACCCCAGCGCCACTGTCGGAAAACTGGGTGATGCGGGCTTGTCCTGCAAGACGCTTAATGTAAGGGGTCCACCAGACGGAGGCGTAAGCACCGGCTGAGCATCCGGTTACGACGATGTCACTGACCGGATGCGGTTTATTTTCGAAGAACGCGTCCAAGGCGGTTTGTGCATTCACGGCACCCCGGTGATGAACAACATAGGAAACACCATCGCTACCAAGATAGGTCTTATCAGCGTTCCCCCAATGAACGTCTCCGGTGCAGTAGGGGATTATTACGTGCGTATCGTTTCGAAAGGGGTTATCGACTCTTAAGCGGTCGTAAATACCAGAAGCTTCGGGAATCCATTTGCCAATCACATCAGGCACTGACTTCGTATAATTTATAGCGTTGGGGTGGCACGTTGCGGCGTCCCAGCATGCTCCGCCACCCATGAAGTCTACGACAACTCGATCGGTGGTACCGCGATTTAGAAACATGCTAAACGCAGATCCATCCGCACAACGTGTGTTAGCGCCCAAGGAGACTTTTTCCCATCCACTGGCATCGGCACCTTGTGCCAAGGGCGAAAGAACTAGTAACAAGGCGCAGATGTGCGCAAACTTGTGAACGGGCGCGAGTTTTTTTCTTTGGTATCGTCTTGTCATGGCAGTTGTCTGCTTTAAAAAGTCGCCGGGAATGCTTTTAGGGGTCTTGGATATATATTGAGGCTAGACGTGAGTGGGTGTCAATTTTTTTTGTGCTAAACTACTTGGAAAACAATCATTAACCGGCAGCCTTTGCCGAAAACATTGAGTCGAAGCAGGCCCATGCTCACCGAGGCGGAACAAATCCTTTTAAACGAAGAGGAAGAGCTTCTTCGTAAAGTCCTAGAGGGGCTGCGTACTGCTCGTGGTAAATCGAGGCTCGACTTGCATGACGTCGGAAATAGACTTACGCAGCTAAGAGAACAGGCGGCATCAGCGCGGGCAGAGGATCTCCCAGCTCTCTTTGACCAAATGAATAGCCAAAGGGCCTTGATTGAGCAGGTCCAAATCGATGAACTTCCCGATTCAAGGTCTCCGTATTTTGCGCATATGCAGCTGGAGGAAAACGGGCGTCGGCGCGATATATTGCTCGGCTACAAAAGCTTTCTCGACGTGGGTGATGCCCCCGTCAACGATTGGCGCAATGCGCCGATCGCAGCCGTATTTTTTAATTATCGACAGGGCGAAGAATACGAGGCCGAGCTGCCCGGGCGGATTGCTCGTGGCATCGTCCGGAAACGTCATTTATTAACGATAAAAGATGGTGAATTGGTCTTCGTCGGTACCCCCGACAAATCTTACAGAAAAGATAAGGGTGGGGTCTGGCAAACAGATGAAGGGGCTCGTGCTCCAAGATTAGCTGGAGGTAGTGGGGTCGCCAGTCGTGGGTTCACCTTAGGGACCGGGCAAAGTGGTCGTCCGTCTCCTGAAGTTTCTGCCTTACTTGATTCCCAGCAGTACTCGGCACTTTCTAGTCACGAGGATGATCCAGTCCTTGTTTTAGGCGGGGCGGGATGTGGTAAGACAACCGTGGCCTTGCACCGGCTTGCAACCCTGAATTACCGGGATCGGCAGCGGTTCGCCCAGCACCGCATGGCTGTGATTGTTCCTGATGAGGGACTCGTTAGACTTAGCAGGAAACTGCTGGATAGTCTTGGCTTGGGCCGGGTTTTGGTGAGTTCGTTTGACGAGTTCTTCCCTGAGCGTGTTTTTAAGCTCATTCGAAGGTTACCGCATAAAATCTGTGACACGGCGCCCAGTGCGGTCACCTACTTTAAAAGACATCCAGCCTTAAGGCTAGTTCTGAAAGAATTTATCGAGTTGCAGGCAAAAGAATTCGCCCATGATATTCGCGCTAAAATTCCCGACGGCGAGGAATCAGCAAAATTTTTAACAGACGAGGTCAATGTGCCCCTTGCTAGGCGCCTTCAAAAAGCAAGGAAAGCCTACGAAAAGGGGATGGACACTAATGTTTCCAGAGGGGATATCAAAGTTTTTCCTGATCTCGAAAAAAGACTTTCGGATATTGCCAAAGACCGCATTGATTTTTTTATGAATAAGTCACTTCTTCGAAGAGTCGTGGAGTTAGCAAACGGGCAGATACCGGGTTTTGCGGCAGATGCTGTCTATAAGCATAGTGCGGATCAATTCTCGGACCCGGCAGCAAAACGCTATGCTGGTGTTGATCTCGATAAGTTAGAAACCGTTGACGGCGGTAGTCTAGCCGACGAGTTTGTTGATGATATTGCCCAAACGATTGACCCAGAAGACTTCGCCATTGTTTATGAACTTCGTCGTTTGAAGTTTGGGCTAACTAGGGGTGATGATGAAGGGCTCCACCAGTTTTCTCACTTAGTTATTGATGAGGCTCAAGACCTTGCGCCCATAGAACTGGCAGCCCTCGGGGCAGCCTTAACCAAAGACGGGTCTGTGACCATTGCTGGAGATAGTGCCCAGCAAATCGATCCCTCGACGACGTTTGACTCTTGGGATGCTGTGCTAGATCAAATTGGCGTACCCCGAGTTCAGGCCCAGCATTTAACGACGACTTATCGATCACCGCGTCCTGTGGCTGAATTTGCCCATGCAGTTCTTGGTTCATATGCGCCACGCGAGATGCCAAAAACGGTGAAAGATGGGGTGCCAGTCACTGTGACTCTTTGTCCTAACGAAGGTCATCTTATGCTCACGCTTGCGGACACTCTGAGTGATCTCATGGTCGCAGAGCCTTTGGCCTCTGTGGCGGTGATCACTCGCTCGACCGAGCATTCGCTGCGGATTTTTAAGATGCTGAGTGACGTTCCCAAAGCTAGACTTGTGGAGGACGGGGCATTTGACTTTAAGCCTGGTGTTGATGTGGTTGAAGTCAGCCAGGTCAAAGGCCTTGAGTTTGACTATGTTGTTATTCCAGATGCAACCCCGAACAGCTATCCAGATAAACCAGAATCTCGCAGGCTTCTTCACGTGGCTTGCACTCGTGCCATTCACCAGTTATGGGTTATGTCCATAACTTTAATGTCGCCCATCGTGCCGAATCGCCCTAGTTGAATAATGTTTAAGCTGTCAGCGTCTCACGGAGTCCGGGCAAATGTCGTGCTTCCAGAGGCTACGTTTCCAGCGCGGTCAGTAGCACAAACCCTAAAAGCGTAAGTTGTCTTGGTAGCGAGATTCGCTATAGTTGCATTGAGAATTCCCGGCGTCAAATTAACCGAGGTACCATCCGTGCAGCCTGAGCGAGGTGCTAGTATGCCCTGTCGGTAAACTAGCCGGTAACTTGCCACGGCATTGGTGTCACTCCCCGCAGTCCATTCCACTTTTATGGCTTGCTGCATAGGTGTCGCCACAATGCGGCCCGTGGTTGGATTGATGGTGTCCAAAATAATATCGTCTTTAAATGGAGACGCGTTGCGATTGCCTTTGCCGTCTTCAAACCAAATATTGACGGTTTTAACCCCTTGGGTCCATGATAGCGAGATGGACTTGCTGGTCTTAAATGTCTCCCAACTGGAACAAGAGGTGGATGTACTGATGCACATTCTGGCGACGCCGCTGCCATCAGCGGCTTGGATGGTGAGAGTGGCTGCATTTGTTCTTGTAAATGGTGCATTATTATTGATCGAAATCGAGCCAGTTGGTGGAGTCTTGTCAATTTCTGACAATGTAAATGAAGCGGTTGTTCCAGACGAAGTGATCTTAGCGCCGTTGATTGCACAGACTCGGTAGTAGTAGGTACCAGGACTCAGGGGCCCGTGGATTTGAGATACGGCATTACCATTGTAGACAAGCTCGCCTTCACTACATGAGGCCGGCATCTGGGTTTTTGAATAAACTAAGATGTAGCTTTCCACCGGACTGTCACTGTCCGAGAACCCACTCCAGTTCAATTGAATACGTTCAGCCAGACTGGATGCAGCAGCCGTAAGAGCTCCGCCTGTGGGTGGGGTCGTATCTAGAATGATCGTTTTTGTTAGAGCCTGATCTGACTTCGTGGCATTACCGACTTTGTCTTTTAGATAGACGTATACCGTTTTAACACCGTCACCGTCACTTAAATCCCACGCGATCTGGCTTTCAAATGGTATAAACTGATCACATGTTGTCGTGTTTGATATGCACATAGTGTCTAGTTCATTAATGTCAGAAACACTCATGACTATGCTCACGCGGCGCGAGGTGGTGTACAGAGAACCTGCACTGCCATTGATAACAAAAGAGCCTTTTGGAGCTTCCGTATCGGGTGGCTGTATCACCTTCAAACTTACTTTGTCTCCATCACCGCTCATGGACACGAGCCCAGTTCTCTCAGCGTTGAGAGGCTTTTCCATTGAGATGGTGAATTTTCCTGGCCCTTGCCCGCTTGTAGATGACGTAACTTTAATCCAGCTAGCTTCCGATGTGAGATTCCACTTACAAGCAGAGCCTGTCGTGAATTCAACATCCACAGTGGCATCGAGTGTCTTGATCTCAGCTGGAACGACGAATTGGCACTTGGGGCCAAGTGCTGCAGCCAGGTCGAGGCGACTCACTTTTGCGTCGGGAAAGCCTTGGAGTGGGATGTTCTTGCCAGTGCTGGTCAGCCGGTCTTGAAGCTGTGCGGGTGTGTCATTCGGAAAAGCAGATTTGAGTACGGCAAGGGATCCAGCCACGTGGGGAGTTGCTTGGCTAGTGCCTGACATGGTGATTCCGGCGGCGACAATGCGGACGCCTGGAGCCGCCATTTTTAGATCATTCGACACGCATGAAAAGCAAGTTAACTTATCCGGAGCTGATACGTCTTTTGTGCCGCATCCCCAGTCGAGAGTGCCAATACTGGTGTCGTAGACGGCCCCAACTGAAAGTGAGAAGGGAGAACAGGCAGGATAGTCTAGAGTCTTGGCACCGCTATTGCCTGAGGCTACAGCGGATAAAATTCCTGCGTTACGTGCAGATCCGATCGCTGCAGCCATACTGCCCGTCGTGCAATTGTTAAATCCAGAGCTTCCAAAACTCATATTCATAGCAGCGATGTTATATTTGGTCTTATTGGCTATGACCCAATTGATGGCATTCACAATATCTGACGTGTAGGCTCCATCACCATCAAAAACGTCAAGTCCAATTAATTTGGCCCCAGGTGCGACCATGCCCACAATGCCTGCGACGTTTGTTCCGTGTAGCACCGAGTCATCGAGCATATTGTCGGCACGAGCAAAATCTTGCACATGGACGACACGGCAGGTCTCTGCTGGAGTGGCGGGAGCTGTGCATGATCCAAATGCTGCCCTCTTATAATCAAGACCGGTATCCAATACGGCCACAGACGTACCAGCTCCGCCGAATCCGGTCAGCATAGCTTCAGGGTGCCGTATTAAATTTAAATTTGCTGATGCGTTGAACTTAAACTGTACGTCCTCTGAGATGCTGACCACGTTTGGATCGTTAGCCACGGCGAGGAGATCATTCAAATTTCTTGCGGATATTTTAATGATTGGTAGATGACTGTATGTATCTTCCGTGGGTACTTTTTTACTTTCTGCCGTGGACAGTACCGTTTGTTTTAACTCAGCAAACCGAGCGACTCTGGCCGTGATCGCCTCCTCCGAGGTCGAGTCAAGGACGTCGTCACTTAAGCCCATCGCCTCAGCATCATGCTTGACGACGACAAGTAAACGCATCTCTTTGCCTGCCCTGAGAGCGCTAACGACCGCTGCAGAGGGTCTATCCAGTTTATAATTCGTTTGCCAAGGTGATGAACTTATTGACTTTCGTTGGGCGCATGACCAGCTAAAGCCCAGTGAAAGGGCCGTTAGACCAATAAAGACCGCATTTTTATGCATAATTTCACCTGCCTTGATTGAGGTCGCGCTTTAATTTAATAGGTAGCTTTTTTCGACGGATGAGACAGATTGCAAGCGGCGTGGCTAACAGATAGTAAAGCCAAAATCCAAGACTGCTATTTTTTGTCGGACCTCTAATCGCGCTGCAACCTACCAGTTCCTTTGGCTCGTCTGAGACATGGTTTGGGTCAGGATAAAGATAAATCGCACCGGCCTTGTCATCGGCGCTAAGACGATAACTGTTGCCTTCGCGTGAATAACTCATGATGGCCCCATAATTTGTATGAGGATGCCCAAGACCAACGCAGTGACCGAGCTCGTGAGTGATTGTCTCCAAAAGTGAGAGCGTACGAGTTTTGACATCATTTATCACGATGTCGCAGTCTTTGATGGAGTTAGTTTCTGAATCCACGTTGGGTGATGCATAGGCGGCGACCGAGGCGCTTGGGGCTTTCTTTACGACGATAAAATTACGATTATCCTCATTATCGACGGAAAGCTCTCCGCTGGTTGTCTCAAGTTCAAACCGCAGATAAGATCCCCTCACGGCATTCCACTGATCCATTGCTTCTTGGATCAAGATGGGCGTGAGCTCGGAGTCAGAATAAGCACCGTAGGCGCCATCTTTAAACTTGTCTTTCTCCTTGAGTTCAGGAGATTTTCCATCGGCAGACCAAACGAATGTAACGGTTGGTGCTTCCGGGGATACGGGTAATTTTGCACCGGTTTTACCGAGCAGAACAAAGCCGGTCAGAAGAGGGGCAAAGAGTATAGTGAAGCCAGCAGCCTTCATGGTGAAACCTCCCTAAAAAACATAACCTAGACCTGCGCGAATGGCGTATGGACTGATAAGGCCGTCCCCGGTCAGTCCGAGGGCTTGTTTATATTCAATGCCGTAGCGAAAAGATCCGTCTGATTCCCATCCAAAAGCGGAATAAGGACCAAGCCCAACGCCATTTGCGTTAATGACCAGGCCTCCACCCATGGTGACGTACCAGTTTCCGAAGTCCTGCCGCTTACCAAGCAACAGCCCGGGGACAACTGAAATCGATGTTTCCCAGTTTGACGATGAAATGTGTGACAGCTCTATGTCGGAGGCCCCGGGTGGAATTCCTAACGGGTTAGATCCACCCGTGCCTACGGATGGCGGACCTAACCGGATCATCCAGAGTCCGGCATAAGCGGTTTCAGGTTTGAGTAAAAACGTTATTGCAGACAGCAATAAAGATAGGGCTATCGTAACACGCAATGACTTTTTGTACTGAGATGTGTATTTCATCGTGTTGTCCTACAAACTAATCCCAGCGGTTAGTCCCAAAATTTGTTTTCGGCCAGTTACAAGTAGAAGTCCAGCCTCACCTGCGACAAACAAGTGAGCATCCCAGGAAGCAGCTAGTGTTGCATATTTAGTATGGTAAAGCTCATAACTTAGCCCGAGCATGAGTCCTAGATTAGTGCTGGTGTATGATGATGAATCCGATGGGGAATCTTTGAATCTGATCGATGTATTCTCAGCCAGTGAAGTTACACCAACAGCTGAATGGAGAAACTTGCTTCCCATCAGGTCAAATCGCTTGCCGAATGCCAGAACTCCTGCGGTTTCAGTGACCGGCCCATAGCTTCGGCCCCAAACTGAAGTTTTCGTCCACCAATTGTTGGAGAAACGAACATTCATAATGAAGGCTCCGCGACCGCGATCATCGCCTTCCTCAACTGCGCCTACGCCTGCAGAGACATCAGCTGCCTTCAGCCTAGTTGGCGCAACTGTGAATATTGCTGCGATCATGATTGACGTAACGATTCGCTTAACAATCCCAAAATATTTAGCCCGGCCATTTTTGACCACATCGCCCCCAAATTGTTGTCTAATCAATATTTTACAGCACTTTGGATGTATGCCCCAACATATGGATTTCAGGATTTCAATCGATGTTTAGAGCGCTTCTTGAGGCCTAAGGCAACAATCTGAAATATCAGCGGTAATGGGTAGAACTTGCCAGGTTGGCGAAAGTTGAGCGATCAGATCCTGGATCTTTGGCTTAAATGATCTAAACAATGCTAAGATCTTGGGAGGTCGCATTGTCACGGGGGCGTGCTTGTATTGCTACTCTAATTTTAGCGTGAATAAAAGAATTAAAAAGCCGGCAGTTGATATACGTTGGTCTTGGGTTGTTTCTGTTTTTTTGTCATTTTCCACTCTGATTCTCCATGAATCAGATGCGAGCGCAGCCGCAGATTTTGAGACTTTCGATGAGTCGGATGTCACGGGCGAATCGTCAGATCAAAGTGCGGACGAGCTGAACGCTATGCCTGAAATCGACGCGGAGCAACACGACCTTCGTCTTGAGAGAAGAAACGCCTCGGCCATGTCTTTGGGCGAGGTTATGCCCCTTGTCTCACTTGCGTTGGAATATCAGCGTCACCTCACGGAGAGCAGAAGCGTCTTCATAACCGCAGGCACTGGATCGTTAACATCTACCTCGCAGGATGCAGGGGGGAATGCCATAAGCAATAAATTAAATACCAGAGCAATCGAGTTCGGTCATATGTGGTGGACGTCCAAGAGTTTCCCGATTGCATTATCAGCATTTGTTACAGCCGTGAGTGGCGAAGGGGTGACCCTTGGGTCCGACGCTCCGAGGGGGCGTTATAATGTTTCGGCTCTTGGGGCCGGTGGGGACTTTAAAATGGAAACCTTGTTTGAAAATGGATTTTGGCTGAAGTGGTCGCTTATATCGTTGCGCTACCTGCGACCTCTTAGCGAGACTCACTCAAGTGTTGAATCAAAAAATCTAACGTCGATCCGTTCGCGATTTTTGGGTTTTAAAATTGTGGGTATCACCAATATAACGGTTGGCTACGCCTGGTAACTTTATCTCAATTTTTTGGCCGTCTGACGGGTTGTGCAGGTGGCTCAGCCGTCATCGGATCGTCAGGCCAGAAGTGGCGTGGGTACTTTCTTTGGTATTCGTTTCTGAGGCTGGGATAAGCGTTTTTCCAAAAACTCGCCAGATCAGTTGTGACCTGAAGAGCGCGCATATTTGGTGCTAAAAGATGTACGGTCAACGGTAGTGATTCATTCAATACCCTTGGGGTCTGGGACTGGCCAAAAAAGTTTTGAAGCCTGGCTGCAATCCAGGGTTTTGAGTCAGCGGTATAATTGACGGCAACTTTATGACCTCGACCCACGGTGATCTGGGTTGGTGCAAGTTTTTGAAGCTGCATGAATTCGTCCTCGCCAACACATAGCCTAATCCATTCGTTAAGGTTGCACCGTAAGACCTCATCAATGTTAGAGGAGGAATCACAAATAAATTCGATAAGTAACTGGAGTAACTCGTCTTGGTCCCATTTATGAGTTACAAGCCCGTGATCAAACGCCAGCTTTTGTCTGATGAGGTAGGATTCAAACATATTGCCATCGGCAAACGGTTTTGGCCAACTTTCGAGTAGACGTTTTGCCAGCAAATTGCCTGCACTATTTTTATGATGGTCATGATTGACTAGCCCAGCTCCCAAGATCGTGGTTGATAGCGTCAAGACTCCGTATTTTGTAACGCGAAGGTTTTGCGCCTTGCCCAGGGCGTCATCCCATTTAGTGACGTCTTCTGTAACGAGATAGCGACTAGATGAACGGGTGAGATGTTCGGCCTTAATCACACTGGCCTTTGATACCAGCACACGCGTGATGCTTTGTATTTCTGTCCCGGACGAGGCACTGCCCGTTGAGCGCGTTGATGCGGCGTCGACGGCGACGACCAAGTCCCCGTGTGCAGCGGCGCTCGTCGCAGTAATTTTTATATCACCACCACCGCAAAGGGTGGCATCAATCCATTTGGCCTGACCGGTCGCGCCTTTGGTTTGTGCGATCCGATCAGGAAAAGCTTTGATGAGTGGCCATGACAGGTCCATCATATGGGCTTGGCGGCAACGTTTAATGTCGGTAAGTGATTGTTGCTTGGTAAACTTGATCAACTGCTGTGCGGTTTTTATAATATTTGGGTGCATCTGCGGATGTTTACGCACTCCCTCGTAGAGAGCCAGTACGTCACAGCCTAGATGGGAATTATCACCTGGAAGCGGCTCGGACTCATCAGGATTGGCTAGGATGGCTGTTAGCCAAGGTGCCTCATCGATCAGACGTTCTTCAATGCAAGCGTCGAGAAAGCGCGCAAGTCTTGGGTGTAACGGAGTAGTAGCGATGTCGCTTCTTATGAGATGTCCGTCTGAGTTAATTATACCCAAAGACTCCAAAAGCTGCTTGGCCTGCTCCCACTGACGAGGAAGTGGTGGATCCGGCCAGGGTAATTCTGATGGTATCAAAGGCTTGGCGTATCGAGAGCCAAGCCACAAAACGGCCGCGTAAATTTGGGCTAGATCTAATCTTAAAATCTCTGGGACATCAGTATCAGGTCTAGCGGCTTCGTCATGTTTAGAAAAAAGGCGAATCGCAATCCCGGGTCCGGTGCGGCCGGCTCGGCCTGAGCGTTGTATGAGAGAGGCCTTACTAACCGGTCGAGTTTCAAGAATCGTTAATCCACTAAATAAATTGAAATTCGGTACTTTTGCAAGTCCACTATCGATGACGGCCGTTACACCCGGAATAGTAATAGATGACTCGGCGATGTTGGTAGCCAAAATCACTTTGCGTTTTGATAACTCTTGGAAGGCTAAATCCTGTGTTTTCTTATCAAGAGTTCCGCGTAACTCCATGACGACGCAGTCGTGATTATGAAGTCGTTTCAAAAGTAGATTCTTTGTTCTAATAATTTCAGCCGTTCCAGGTAAAAAAACCAAAATATGACCACCGCCTGGGGACTGCGAGATTAACTTTGTAGTGATATCTGTCACGTGTTCCGGTAGCGGAATCTGATTATCTCGAGCCTCGTGTCGTACCTCAACTGGATACAACGGTATGTCCAAATTGATGAGTTTGGCGGCCGGCAATTGTGCGGTTAAAGACTTAGTGTCCAATGTGGCCGACATGACCACGAGCCTAAGATCCGGTCGAATGGTTGTTTGTAAGTGCCGACAGAGTGCAAATGCGATATCGGTTTGCTGATGCCTCTCGTGAAATTCGTCTAAGATGATGCAGCCTACGTCCTTGAGGAGCGGATCTTGGGCAAGTCTAGCCGTTAGCATGCCCTCCGTGAGGAAGAGAATCCGGGTTTCGGCGGAATACTCCCGGTCAAAACGCATCTGCCAGCCTATCGTTTTGCCGGGTTCTTCGCCCAGTTCTTTGGCAATCCGCAGGGCACTCATCCTTGCCGCGACTCGGCGTGGTTCAAGAACCCAAATTTGTCCTTCGACAACGTCCAGTAACGCTGGGGGAATTCGGGTTGTTTTCCCGCTGCCTGGGCTAGCTTTAAGAATTAGATCGAGACCATCCGAGATGACGCTTCGAACTTGTTCAAGGATGCTGTCGATGGGAAGCGGGCTGAGTTTGACGGATGGATACATAGAGTAATTCATAAAAATTGAAAAATTAATAACTGGGGGAGAATATCATTTTCAGCAAATTTACGGCAAAATATCTTGGTAGTAGAGGTAGAAGTTTCTTGTAAAAGGTCACCCGATGGCCGGTAAAACGATACTTGTAGCTGATGACGATGCAGATGCGCGGGCGCTTTTGCAGAGCGCCTTAGGCATTCTGGGGCATGATGTGGTTTCTGTGGCTGCCGGGCAGGCGGCTATTGATTGCGCAATCAAAAGGGTTTTTGATTTAATCATCGTAGATTGGCATATGCCGGATCTGAATGGATTTGAAACCGCTACGAAGATCTGGGCGTCTCACGGACCCAATGCAGCGACTAAAATTATTATGTTCACCTCAGCGGACACGGAATCTGATGTAGCCTTGTGTAAGGCGCATGGATTTACAGCTGTTTTGAGTAAGGGATTTGATTTGACTCAATTACGGGGTCTAATCGATGACGTTTTTGGCCATTAAGCAGGTCAAGTCACAAGACCTTGACTTTACTGTTTCACAGAGGCCGGCGCTCCGCGAAGTTGTTCTTTAGCGCGAGCGAGTTCGGTTTTTGTGGCGGCGATTTTATCTTCGAGGTAGTCCAGTCCGCTTTCCCCACTGGCTTTCGCCCGCTCAAGTTCGTTTTCAGCAAGGGCCAAGGCCTCAGTCCATGATTTGATGGCTAATGATATTTGACCGGCGCGGAGCGCTACAGATGCCAATTGATCAAGAGCTTGCTCTTTTTGATCTGCGATAAACGTTGCGCGCTGTAGCCAGGGTATAGCGGCCGCCGGATCAGTCGATGACAACATGCGGCCGTAAACATACTGAATTTCGAGAGAGTCAGGGTATTGCTGAGATTTAAGTTCGAGAAGAGCAAGTCCATCGTCTACCGCATCAAGTTCTCTGTAGAGTAGCTCAAGCTCATTGAGTGCCGCGCGGTGCTGTGGATTAACGTCAAGTATTCGCTCCAAGATCTGTCTGGCCTTTTGGGGATCTTTCAAGTCAAGCGTGAATACCATGGCCATTTCCATAAGGGCCTGAGTGTCTGTGGGATCTTGCTCAATTAACTTTTCCAGCATGGCGCTGCCTTCGTTAATGAGGCCATTGTCAATGAGAGCCTGAGCGTTTTTAATGCTGGGTTGAGATAAGTCAGCGGACGGCGACATTGCCGTTGTTGTTGGTTCATCGATTGCTGCGCTGGATGGCGCGGGTGGGGCAGCAGGTGGAAGAAAGGCATGTTTGTTTATCTGGTCGAGACGGCGAGCAGCCCTGCGGTCAGCGTTACTGATGCCGGCCACTTGGTAATACCAGGTCAGTCCTACAACCATGGCTCCAAAGAGCATAGCGACGCGTCCCCGCCACTGTCTCTTGTTGTCTTTGGTTTGTTGCTGTTTATTTGCCAAGATATTGTCCCCACAGGGTTTTGGTTTTCTGTAACGCTGCTTCGGGAATAAGTGATCTGTCGGTCATGATAGCATATTTTGCAGCGTATAGTATTTCGGATTTTGAATGTTCTGGCATGGAAGCGGCTAGTTTTTTTATGATGTTATTGGCAAGAGTGGCATTGGCCCGAACCACCGCAAGCACGGCTTCTACAGAGACATCTTCTTCAGCCTCATTCCAGCAGTCGTAGTCAGTCGCCAGTGCCAACATGCCGTAGCATATCTCGGCTTCCCTGGCCAGTTTTGCCTCTGGTATTGCCGTCATGCCGATCACCGCCGGTGATAAGGTTTTTCGGTAAAATTCGCTTTCGGCGCGGGTTGAGAAGGCAGGCCCTTCCATACAAACATAAGTCCCACCATCGTGCACCGTAGCGCGTTCAGCCTTGACAGCTTTCAGTATAAGACCACGCATCTCCTCACAAAAAGGGTCGCCAAACATGACGTGTCCGACGATACCGTCTCCGAAGAATGTGCTTGCTCTCTGGCCTCTGGTCCTGTCAAACAGCTGATCGGGTACCACCATGTCGCCTGGGCGAATCGACTCTTTCATAATACCCACAGCACTAACTGCCAGCATATGCGTGACGCCAAGTTGTTTTAACGCAAATATGTTGGCGCGGTAATTGACCTCTGATGGTGTAAATCGATGCCCCTTGCCGTGACGAGGCAGGAAAAATACTGGGCGTCCTGCGATGGTGGCTTCCATAACACAGTCACTGGGTACGCCGTAAGGAGTCGTGATGTTGTGCTCGCGAACGTATTCGACGCCGTCCATTTTATAAACGCCACTGCCGCCAATAACGCCCAAAACAACCTTTTTGGCTGGAAGTATTTCGTTTTTGTTTTGCATGTTGGAGACCTCGAAATATCGTTTGCGATTCTAAAAGAGGAAAAAACGCGGACGCCCATTGATTGGCAATCCGCGTTCTTTAGCTGCCGACTGAGTCGTGCGCGAATTAAAGTTTATCTTAGGCGAACCAAGTTGAGTCGACGCATGCCAACATCTTCGACGTACTGATATAGGGGTGCATACTGACAGTTTCCAACGGGCAGAATTGTCGACGCCACATAGACGGATACTGGGAAGTAACCTAGTGACGCATCAGCATCGAAACTTAGTGACAAGTTTGGAATGACGCGACCAGGTAGCACTGGTTGACTGATGACTACAGTCTGACCTGGGTACACGATACCTTGGGTGGTGCCAGCAGGGGTTGACACATTAGTAGGAATAGCAGCCCGTGCGCCATTGGTTAAGCATACATAAGCGAACTCTTGTGTGGGAGCTGGTGGCGGCGTGGGGGTCGGATTTGACTCTACCTTGAATACCAGTACAGAACAGCCAGCTGATTGAGGGCCGTTGATCGAGAGATAAACGCCGTCTACATGAAGGCCTCGTCCGTTATTTACGGAAAACAGGTTACCGCCGAGGGTTTCAGCCGTCAGATAAGTGCCGTTGGTGACTAGACCAACCTCAAACACTTGGCCCGTACAGTAAGAGGGCACATCGACTCTCAAGTATTTGATTTCGCTTGGCGCTGCGAGTCGAAGTCCTGCCCGTTCCATAAGACCACCTGGATAAGAAACGGCACCGAGGTAGGTTTCATTTGTGGATGATATCGTCGTTTCCGCGTTGGCAAGGGTTGCCAATCCGATGGACGACAGGACGGCGGTCAAAATCATCGATTTGAGTCTAGCTGTCATGGTTTTGATTCCTTCGCGTACAGAGGTTTTGCCGGGTGTGACACCCGCGGGCCCCGAATGTGCCGAAACGTGGCGATAAAGTCCAGGAAAATCGGACTTTTTTAGCGACAGGATTGATTAGGCAAATCCCACGAATTTATTGTCAATTCAGCAACTTAGAAGGCATGCAGCCCGGTCAAAATGACGCGAAAAATTAGAATGCCCCTGGAATCTTGAGGTTTTCGACCTCAGAGCCAATAAAAGTTTGAGGTATCGATGGAGTCGGCATTCCGGCTTCTTTACTGTTAATGCACGCCTGGATTCGGCCAGCTAAGTCTTTGAATGTTGATGACTTAGGGAGATGGTCGATCAAGCAGCCGTCCCAGTATGTGTATTGATTCTCAGGGCTACAACCAAACGACGTCCTATCGCTTCGTGATGCGGTCAAAATAACGCGATTTGGCTTCTTAAGGTTGGACGAGTCGAGAGCGTAAAGACCGGAGTAGCATGCGGATACCAAAACCACGGTGGGTCTGCTTCCGCATCCCTTATCCAGAGCAGATCCGAATGCGCTAGGCGATAGGCGGCTACTGCCGATATTAAACCCATCCCTCGATCCGTGGGAGGTCAGAAATACAAGGCAAGCATCGTTTCCATTAACAGCATTTAGGCCAGATACAGATGTGGTGAAGCTCTGGACGGATGCAGCTTGTACTTGCTGATTTTGGTGCTGAGGTTTCAGAGATAGCTGACGGATATTTGAGACGCTGATTCCACGGCTTACGAAAAATTCGCGCACTGCATTACGAGCATTATCGAAGGCAGGAATCCATGTGCTTTTATTTCCTTGATCACTCGCCATCAGCACGAGTTTCCAGTTCAAACCAGACGTTTGCTGGTTTTGCTGACCCAAGGGTGATGTCGGCAAAAGGTCTGTCTGATCAGCAGCGATGGGGCTAGGGTTAGAGTCGCTGGTGGCATCGACGCTAATGGGCGTTCCTGGTAAGCCAAGCTCTGCTTTGCCATCATTTGTTGGATAGAGTCGAACAAGAACGGTCACCTTTTCTGAGCTTGATTTTGTGATCTCAAGCGAGGTGACCGTCTCAGGAGAATCATTGGTTAGATATATTTTTTCAAATCCACTCGTGCTGGCGTTAGCTTGACCAAAGGAAAGTGAAAGTGCATAGGAGCATCCTTTTTTTAGTCTGGTACTAGCTATCGTCTCAGACGTAGAGACGAAATTCGGAACAAATCGATCGACCGTAGTTCCAACGACACCAGACACGCAAAGCCTAGGAACGACTTTTAATTGAAGGCTATCAATCTTGCCTGGGCCAAGAAACGGCTTCAAACTCTCAGGCATTGGAATCGTAATGGATGATAGAGCGCTATTCGCGGCGGGCATAACGCCGGATTGACCGTCATCTGAATCGTTTGCGCAACCAGCAAGGTTTAGTACGGCCGCTAGAGACAGAATTAGACTTCTGAAAAAGACAGAATGTTTTTTTCTCACTCTCATGCTCGGATTCCTCGAAAGTCATAACGCGCAGCGACTTGGGTTCATAAGCGACAAAAATAGATAAGCCTCCGGGACGAATACAAGTTTTGTGCCAAATCAACGCAAGATGTAACAGCCTGTTATGACTAGTGAAAAAGCGCGCCGCGACGCGCACGCTGTCTAAGGTACAGACATCATGTTCAATCAAATTACATCAAAAATAAGGCTATCTTACGACTGCTCAAGCACGTGGCCGCATGGCGGCCACGCTGAGATCAACTGTTAGTTGCGACCAAATTTTGAGAGCAGGTCATTGAAGCCGTAACTTTTTTCTGGCTGAGATCGACCACCCTGGCTCGGCGGCTTCTGCGGTGAAGGGCGTAATGGTTTTGCGGTCGAAACAGTTGGCTGAGCAGCAGGTGACTTGCCTGGGGCTGACGTCTTAGACGGCGTTTTTGCCGATAGGCTGATCCTGCGTTTGACTTTGTCCACATCAAGGACTCGCACAGACAAGACATCACCAACGGCAACGACACTGCTAGGATCCGAAACGAATTGATCAGAGAGTTCTGAAATGTGCACAAGTCCGTCTTGATGGACACCAATATCTACAAACGCACCAAAATTTGTGACATTGGTCACCGTGCCCTGCAGTACCATACCTGGGCGAAGATCTTCAATCTCTGCTACATCGTCTGAGTAGGCAAGACGAATACCGTCTTCGCGGGGGTCTCTTCCGGGTTTAATGAGCTCTGAGGCAATATCACGAAGAGTGGGAAGGCCGATATTGTCACTGACGTATTTTTCAAGGGCGATGGCGTCGACGGCAATTTTTTTGCCGACCAGATCAGAGATGCTTGAACCTACGTCCTTTGCGATCTGCTCGACGATCCCGTAACGCTCTGGGTGGACCGCGGAATTATCTAGAGGGTTTTTTGACTCAGGCACTCTTAAAAATCCCGCCGCCTGTTCAAACGCCTTCGGACCAAATCCCGGAACCTTCATGATCTCGCCACGTGAGGAGAAGCGGCCGTGCTTGTCGCGGTACCCGACGATCGACTTTGCCAGGGATCCGCCAATGCCTGAGACGTATCCCAAAAGTTTGTAGGAAGCTGTATTCAGGTTGACTCCGACTTTGTTGACGCATGATTCAACCACATCTTCCAAAGACAGTTTGAGTTTAGTTACGTTGACATCGTGCTGATACTGACCCACACCAATGGAACGGGGGTCAATTTTCACTAACTCCGCGAGTGGATCTTGCAATCTTCGAGCGATGGATATTGCCGAGCGAATGGTAGCGTCCAAATCAGGGAACTCTTCGCGAGCGATCTCGTCTGCTGAGTAGACGGAAGCGCCTGATTCATTCACGATAAGTCGTTTTACATCGTTTAAATTAGCATCTTTCAGGCACTCACGAATGATGCGGTCAATCTCGCGAGACGCAGTACCATTACCGATGGCGATGTATTGGACTTTGTGTGCTTTGATTGTGTTTACGATAATGTCCTTGGTTTGGCGCGTTTTTGGCGTATCCAAGGTGGCATCAGGTCTAAAATCTGGGTAGACGGTGGCGTTAAATAGTAGAGCCCCGGTTTCGCTGACGACAGCTAATTTTGATCCGGTCCTAATCCCTGGGTCAACGCCCATCACTATTTTTTGGGGTATGGGTGGCAGTAGCAGAAGATTTTCCAGGTTTTTGGAGAATACCTTTATTGAGTCAGATTCGGCGCGATTTTTTAGTTCAAGCCGCAGTTCAGTTTCAATGGACGGAGCAATAAGCCGTCGGTAACTCTCCTCGACGATTTGGGTCATCCAGGTTGCGACTGTTGGTGATGTGGGCGCACTGCGAATGATCGACTTGTTGAGTTCGTCCAAGATTTTTTGGCTATCTACATCTATCGAAACTCGCAGGACTTTCTCAGCTTCGCCCCGACGGATTGCCATAACTCTGTGGCTTGGGCAGGATTTGACTGATTCGCGGAAATCAAAATAGTTTTCGTATTTATGTGCTTCGCCTTTCTTGGAGCGAGTTCCTGTCTTAAGGGACTCTGCCTTCTCCGACTCGGATGGCTCAGCAGCGACTCCGCCTTCTTGCTTTTTGGACGCTAGCACTCCGCTATCAAAAGATATCGAGCGCGCTAGTGCGCGAAGCTCGGCCATTTCACTAATCCGCTCCGCAAGTATATCCCCGGCACCCGTTAGTGCCGCGTCCGCATTTGCGACCTTCAGGGAGGGGTCGATAGTTGAGTCAGAAGGGGTGATGTATTTCGCAGCGAGTCCTGATAAATCATTAAGGCTGCTCCGACTTGCTAGGATGGACTCGAGCAGGGGTTCCAGGCCTTTTTCTTTGGCAATTTGAGCTTTTGTGCGGCGTTTTGGCTTGAATGGTAGATATAAATCCTCAAGCTCTTGTTTGCTTTTACAGGCAATAAACTTCTTTTTTAGTTCTGGGAACTTGCCCTGGTAAGCAGGGTTCTTTTGGCAGAATTCTTCGACGACTTTCAGGTATTTTTCTTTGTTGGTTTCAAGTTCAACGAGGTAGACGTAGCGATCTCGCAAATCTCTTATTTGGACTTCGTCCATAGAGCCCGTCATCTCTTTGCGGTAGCGGGCAATAAAAGGGATCGTGCACTCTTCCTCAACCAGAAGTTTAATCGTGTTGTTGACTTGGTGAGGTTGAAGTTTAAGTTCAGTCGCCAGTTGTTTTAAGATGTCGATCATGTTGTTCATCGTGAAAAAATCCGTGTTCTCGGTACGTTGAATTTAGTTGCCGCATCCACGAAGCGAGCCCTCGTGGCTCGCCGTTTGTCGTGGGTCGGTATTTTAGTGGCTCGTTCTATTTACTTGCGCGACGAATAGACACTGATGCCTCGGAAGAAGTAGGCCACTTCACGGGCTGCACTTTCTGGGCTGTCTGAACCGTGGACGCTATTTTCTCCTACTGATTTTGCGAACATCTTGCGAATCGTTCCAGGCTCGGCATTGGCTGGATTGGTCGCGCCCATGATCTTGCGGTTTTTAGCTACAGCATCTGGACCCTCAAGGACCATTAGAACCACGGGACTTCTTGTCATAAAGTCGCAAAGCTCACCAAAAAATGGTCTGGCCTTGTGTTCGGCGTAGAAGCCTTCGGCTTCGTGTCGGGCTAGATGACGCATTTCCATAGCAACCACTTTAAGCCCTTCCTCCTCAAAGCGAGAAACAATCTTGCCGACAAGGTTGCGCTCGACGGCGTCTGGTTTAATGATCGAGAAGGTCAATTGTGTCATGTCATGGATCTCCAAGGATTTATTTCAAAAAAAATGCCAGTTTTCACTCCCCAAAAGAGTACTCAGCAACTTAAAAAATGCAACAACCACGCACATTTGTCGGCGTTATAAAGTACTTGATTCTCGGTTTTTTCAATTTCATTGAGCATTTCGACCGGCGTCTGCCTATTTGGAGTGCAGCTGGGCATTGATTTGAAAACCGTATGGTAGTGATTTGGTCAAACGTGTGATAACTGAGGTCGATTGCCGTTAGTGTAAACTCCCTTCGGATATGAGGTATTTATCCTCTTATGATTGCGTTCTTGGCCAAACCTCAGCGTTTTATCGTTAGACCTGCTCCTGGTTGGCTTGATGTTTGTCACAAAGACGTCGCGCGGATTTTAGAAAGTCCCCTGCAAGCGTATAAATTCAAGCCTGAGTTGGATGTTCGTCAAGGCATCATAGCTGTCAGTGAGTGCGATTACCGGCAAGCCATGGAACTTGTGCTTCGTCTGTCCACCGGCCACGATGTGGAATGGTTGCTTCACAGTGGGCGCGTTTCCTCAAGAGATGGTTGGGCTGATTTTTTAGATAAATCCAATATTGTCGAGCTTTGGAAGAACGCGGCTGGTGTAAAAGTGAATCTTGGAGTCACTGTCTCGCACCCAGTTATCGGAACCGCCAAGAGTGTTCGCGAGAGGGCAGCAGCTTATCTTGAAAGAAATGGCTTGACGGTGCTGGCATCTGGAGAGTCAACAAGCCAAGAACATCGCATTCGAATCGATTCTCAAAAAAATCGGACACAAGTGTTTGTGAGTATGGCTGGTGAGCCTTTGTTTAAGCGGGGATATAAAGATGTGCTGTCCGGCGCAAGAGCGCCTCTGGCTGAGCATCTGGCGGCCGCATGTTTTATTTGGGCATTGGATGAGATAGGGCCCGGGGTAAGGAATGACTTGCTAAATGGCGCGTGTCCGCTGCTGGTTCCGTTTGCCGGCACGGGCACCCTTGGGTTTGAGGGGATCAGCCAACTAACAAATGTAGCGCCGGGTTTTTTTCGCAAAAGTTATTCTTTTGAATCGTTTTCATTTCATCCTGCGAAAACGCTAGACGTCATCAGAAAGAGAATCCGCTTGTCTTGCACGCCTGCAAACGTGAACGTGCGGTTTGGCGACACGGATCCAGCAGCATGCAAAGCCGTAGATGAAAATATTGCAAGCTTTAAGGCGAGGTTCAGTGAACTAACGGCCTCCTCCACTGATATGGATAGCAGACAGGTGGCTTTGGACGTGACCAACCAGGTGAATAATTTTTTAACAAACCCAAGTGAGTTTGCCTCTGACGCAGAAGAGGTGTTCTTGGCTTTGAACCCGCCCTACGGAGATCGATTAGCTAAGAAGAGCGGGGGTCAAGCGATCTATAAAAGTTTGGGCCGTGTGATTCATGACTTGGGCAAGACGCGTAGCGTTTTTGGTTTTGTACTGTGCGGCGATGAGGCCTCATGGCGTATTTTTTTGAGTTCTATTAGGCCGCTAAAAAACAAAACGAGGCACTTCACCCATGGGGGAATCGACGTTCGCCTTGTAGTTTTCGGTATGTCCTGACGTGTCAGAGGACTAGAAAGCCATAAATTTGTATGGTATAGTGTCCTTATGAAACATCCAGGTGATCATAACGGCAATTCAGGATCTTTAAGTGGACGAAAGATCGTTCACGTGGATATGGATGCTTTTTACGCGAGTGTCGAAATGCTTGATCGGCCAGAGTATCGCGGTAAACCCCTGATTGTCGGTGGTCAACCTGGTTCAAGAAGTGTTGTTTGCACGGCAAGTTATGAAGCTAGAAAGTTTGGCGTGCGATCTGCGATGTCTACGACTTATGCTGCAAGGCTTTGCCCACAAGGAATTTTCGTTCCGCCCAGGTTTGAACGATACAAGGAAATTTCGTCGTGTGTACGCAAAATATTTGAACGCTACACTGATCAAATTGAACCACTATCACTGGATGAAGCCTACTTGGACGTGACACATCATCCAACGATGTTTGCCACAAAAATTGCGCAGGAGATTCGGCAAGCCGTGGCCAATGAGCTAGGGCTTACCTGTAGCGCGGGAGTTGGACCGAATAAACTCATCGCAAAAATTGCATCTGATATGAATAAACCTAACGGACTAACGGTAGTGCAACCCCACCAGGTTCGTGAGTTCATGGAGAATATGCCACTTAAGAAAATTCACGGAGTCGGCCCAGCAACAGATAAACGTTTGGCTGATGCGGGATATAAAATATGTTCTGATTTGTGGGGAGTCGACACAGGTGTGTTGGAGTCCGTTCTTGGCTCATGGGGTCGTTGGATTTGGCGCGCAGCTCAAGGCATCGATGATCGGCCGGTCATAACGAGCTGGGATCGGCAAAGCTATGGACGTGAGGACACACTTTCTTCTGATGAGTTGGATACGAAGGCTCTGGAGGCAAAAATCGATCAACTTTCGCACATGGTATCGCGGTCACTCATTCGGTCCAAGAGGTCGGGACGTACGATCACCCTAAAAATCAAGTATTCTAACTTTCAGTCAATCACCCGATCCAGATCCTTAGCGGTTGAGACACAAGACCCGGATTTGATCGCGAGTGTTTGTAAGGATTTATTGCAACACAAGACACAAGCTGGCGCACGACCGGTTCGACTTGTTGGTGTGAGCGTCTCAAAGTTGGCTAACTTATAGATTGACTGGACGCGGAGTCTTCGCATGCGTTTTTTTTTGAATTAGCTGTTGCCGCTGCTGATAAAACGTCTCGGACTGTGGCCAAAAGACGCTCCTGAGTAAAAGGCTTAGCAAGATGGTTGTTACATCCTGCTGCAAGAGCTTTATCGCGGTCTTCCTGCAAAGCTTGCGCGGTAATAGCAATAATTGGTTTTTGAAAACGCTGCCTACGTAGTAGGCGAGTCGCGCTCAAGCCGTCTAGAATTGGCATTTGTATGTCCATGAATACGACATCAAAATTATTTTTTAAGCTTTTTTCAACGGCTGTAGCTCCATTGTCAGTGATTTCAACGCGTGCCCCAAGGTCTGATAGTAGGAACTTTATGAGAAGTGCTTGATCCGGTGTGTCCTCAGCGACGAGTATGTGCAATCCGTCCAATCGCGAAGACGCCGCCGCGTCATCTTCTTTGGTAATGGTTTTGTCGTTCTGGATCGCCTGGGAGCTTTCATTATTTATGTAGCATTCGATTTTGACGACAAACGTGCTGCCAACATTGAGCTTGCTCTCTGTCAACATGACATCACCGCCCATAAGCCGCGCAAGCCGCCTTGAAAGAACAAGGCCAAGGCCTGTGCCGCGGGTGTCTTTATCAAGTGTAGCATGGGATTGTATGAACGGTTGAAAAATCCTCTCAGCCTGTCTTGGCGATATTCCGAGACCTGTATCTCTGATGGTGAACCGTAGGTAGTCTACTCCGCCCTTACTGCCAGTCTCACGATTCACATGAATGAATATTCTTCCGTGCTCGGTAAATTTCACAGCGTTGCCGACAATGTTCATCAAGATCTGGCGAAGGCGTTTGTGGTCCGAATAGATGAATGGAGGCACCTCCTGAGCTATAGCGACATCCAATGCGACGCCTTTAATTTTTGTTGAAGCAGAGAATGTCGACTGGATATCTCGCATCAGTTCTGTCAAATTGACATTATCTCGAGTGATGTCAAGCCGGCCGGCTTCAACCTTGCTGAGATCAAGCACATCGTCGATTAGGGCGCCTAGTTCGATAGCATTCCGGTGAATGGTGTTCGTGAATTCAAATCGTAGTTTTTGATCCAGGTGGTCATTTTTTAATAATTCAGCAAAACCAAGAATGACTCCTAAAGGCGTTCTTATCTCATGACTCATAAAGGCTAAAAATTCCGACTTGGCCAGGTTCGCGGTTTCAGCATTTTTTTGTGCATTTTCGGAGGCTAGCGTGGCCAGCTTTCTAGCAGTGATGTCTTGAATTATTGCAATGCAGGTCGTCTCCGCATGTGCATGATGATTGAGAAGGGTTGCGTCGACGAGCACCCATATAATGTCGCCATTTTTAATGATGTACCGCTTTTCAAAATGAACTGAGCGTTCTTTTCGCGAAACAAGACGTTGGAAAATCCGCATATTATCGTCAATGTCCTCGGGGTGGGTGATGTCAGAGAATGTCATCGTGGCTAGTTCTACTTGTGAAAATCCGGTCATTTGACAGAATTTTTCGTTGACGAGTTTAAACTTTCCAGTCGTATCCACGAGTGTAGATGGTACTCCTGCCATTTCAAACATTGAACGGAACTGGAGTTCGTTACGTCTAGACTGGGTGGAGTTTGCGGCAACTAGTAATCCCGTGACTGCGAGGAATCCCATATATATCTGAGCTGAGTTATACGTTTCTGGTATATTTGGTGAGTTAAAAACGACCGAGAGTTGGCTAGCTCCGAAAGTAGCCATGGCAGCGATTTCCAGGAGGAGAAAAGAAATGCCTACCGGACCGAAACGTAAGGCAGCCCAAAGTGTAACTGGGAATAGTATATAAATGCGCCTGAATACTTGCGGCATCCAGTTTGTGAACGGTTGAATGTCAACGAAAAGATAAAAACAAAGGATAATCCCTATGAGGTTCAAAATTAGGTATTCGGTGTTTTTGCCTCTTAGAGTGGAGTTTATATTGTCTTTTGCGACAATTAAGACAAATGGCGTGAATATCAAAATTCCCAGAGCATGGCCAAACCACCAAGTGAAGAAGTTTTGACTGATCGTCTCGCTGTGTAAACTTCCGGCGAGGTATAAAGAAGACGTTCCGATAATTGGTGTGATGACCGAGGCGGAGATCACGGTTCTGGTTACGAAATTCCAGACACTTCTGGTATTGCTGAAGGTCCAGTCAAAGTTTTTTATTTGTTTGAGAGTTCTTGCTCCCAAAAAAGCACTTCCTGCTTCGCATGCGGCGATCAATAGCGTAAGCCACGTGCTATGCGCCGCTGGGTGGTAGCTGCCGAGAGCTGCAGCGAGGAACACAAGCGGCAACGTTTTTGGAGTTTCCAAGACGAGTCCTGCTATAGCAATGCCAATAGGCGGCCAAATTACGGGAGCAAATCCGCTTGCTGTGGTGACTCTGCCGCTGATGATCGCCGTGATATAGCATGCGAAGAACGTAAAGATTGGTATTAGGCGTGTCAAAAGTTTTAAAATCCATGACGAGTTGAATTCGGTTATTGCTAGCGCTAGCCGGCTAGCGGTGCTTTGCAAAAACATGACCATCCCATTTTATTGCGCTGAAACGGTTAATGCGCGTCATTTAGCGCTAACATTGAGTGAAAAGAGTCGCGATTTGTTTTGGCGCCCAACATTTACCGAGAGTTGAATTGAGCATAAATCTTGCTCTTGAAAGGTTGGTGCGCGCAGGAATTTGCGCGTTTTGTGGTGGAGGACCAACAATGCGTTTTTTTCATGTATTTTTTGTTGTGGCTTTGTGGGCGAAGTTGGCGGGCGGCAGTGCAACTGCCGCCGAAGCAAATCGTTTTGAGTGCAAGGGGGATTCCCAAACCGCAGTCCTGCACCGATCTTTAGATACGGGCTCAGCACAGCTTCGAGTGACGAACTTGGGGCTTGGTGGAGGGGGTGGTTCTGAGTTCGAATTGGATAGGGTCAGCGTGCGACAAGATATCATGGGTATCATGGCGTGTGGCTACTACCGGGGCATCGCTGACGCATCACTGTCGTTCACTATTATTGTGCCATCGGTCGTTATCGCAGATGATCAGCCTGTGACCGGCGTTTCGGGTATGCTTATTCGTAGTTTTGCGGGCCTGATGCCACCACCGGACGGGGTTACAGCGTCTGGACCGCGCCAAACATTGCAGTTTACGCCCTTGACATGCACGGCGTTGCTGAGGCGGAGTCCTTGATACAATGTTGAAGCGTTGGGAATGGTTAACGGTTCTTAAGGGGAAGACCCTCTGCTTGCCATGCCAGGATCCCTCCTGTCACATTGGTTAAATCTTCGAAGCCTTGATTGGCTAATGCTTCCGCCACCCGCATACTTCTTCCGCCGCTTCGGCAGAAGAGAAAAATCGGTTGATCCTTTCTGACCTTGCACTCCGAGGCAAATGTCTCGGGATTGATTTTACTCATGGGAAAAAAAACTCCCACCGCCGGTGCAGCCTCATCAACTTCACTTTGTTCACGAACGTCAATCATAATGGCGTGCTTATTGGCCTGTAGCACTTGGTAGGTTTCAGATACGGTTGAAGTTTTTATTTTAGTTGTCACAAGTATAATCTCCGTTGGATCTTGGACACATTTGTGTTTTTAATGCGTTAGGCGTGAGTATAGCGAACTGTATCAATTTTGGACAATAGATATTGTTTTTCTTGATGAGGTCTCGGTGTAGACTGGATCGTCAGGCAAACGTGGAGGGTAGATGGAGCCATCTTGGATCAATGCAATATGGGGTGGACTTATTATCGGGGCATCAGCCGCAGCTTTTCTGCTGTTGGAGGGTAGAGTTCTCGGGGTGAGCGGTATTACTGGTCGAATCAGTGAGTTCACTAGAGGTGATACGGCTTGGCGGGTTGTTTTCGTGGTGGGGACAATATTAGGTGGATTTATTGCATCTAATATTTGGCCGGAAAACTTTTCAAACCTCATTTCTGAATCCAACTACCTGCGCTTGGCCGCAGCAGGTCTTTTAGTTGGATTTGGTACAAAGATGGGTAACGGGTGCACCAGTGGACACGGTGTTTGCGGTATAGGTCGGCTGTCTCCCCGTGGGATTGCAGCGACGCTTACATTTATGGCGTTTGGTGTGCTGACTGTATTTATCCTAGGCCGCTAGAGGGAGACCTGTTATGCACTTGGTGATTGTAGCATTTGTTGTTGGTTTGGTTTTTAGCTTGGGCCTTGGGTGGAGTGGTATGACAGATCCCGAGCGAGTTTTGGGGTTTCTGGATATCACAGGTCGGTGGGATCCAAGTTTGATGTTTGTGATGGGGAGCGCCATTCCCGTCTATATGATTGTTTGGCAATTTGTACGCAGGCGGCATAAACCCATATTTGACGAGAAACTTCACGTGCCCACCAGACGAGATATCGATAAAAAACTTCTTATTGGTTCTGCAATTTTCGGGGTGGGTTGGGGTGTAGCTGGCATTTGTCCAGGACCAGGTATTGCTGCTCTTGGCAGCATGTCGATGGGCGCATTGGTATTTGTTATTAGTTACTTTGTTGGAGCAAAGCTGGAAGGACTTTTGAATGCAGATTAAGTCTTGGTTTGACAAAGATACTTCCACCTTAACGTATTGTGTTTATGACGAGACGACAAAAGATGCCATTTTGATTGATTCGGTTTGGGATTACGACCCGGCAAGTGGATCTCTGCGAATGACGTCGGTTCATCAGGTCGCGGATTTTATACGCTCTGAAGATTTGATTTTGCATTTTATTCTTGAGACTCACGCCCACGCTGATCACATCACAGGCGCTCAGCCTCTGAAAATACTTTTCCCTTCGGCCAAAGTGGCCATGGGGCAAAGAATTACAGAGGTGCAGAAAGTCTTTAAAGGTGTTTTTAATTTTGGGGATCACTTTGCAGTCGATGGACGGCAGTTTGATCTTTTGCTTGCTGATGGAAGCGAGACCAAGGCAGGTTCATTAACCATAAAAACACTTTTTACGCCTGGTCATACCCCGGCCTGTGTAAGTTACCTTATCGGTGATGCCCTTTTTACTGGGGATGCTTTATTTATGCCCGACTCCGGGACCGGGCGCTGTGATTTTCCAGCGGGTAGTGCCGAGTCACTATTTGAAAGCATTCAGAAGCTCTACAGACTTCCAGACTCCACCAGGGTGTTTACTGGTCACGACTATCAGCCTAATGGTAGGCCGTTAAAGTTTGAGTCGACCATAGGCGAGCAAAAGAGTTCAAATATCCAGATCAAGGCGTCCACAGCTAAGACTGACTATGTCACATTCAGAAATAGTCGGGACAAAACGCTCTCCGCACCAAGACTTCTATTGCCGAGCATTCAGGTGAACGCTGATGGGGGCCACCTGCCAGCACCTGAGTCCAATGGAAGTCGCTATCTGAAAATGCCAATTAAAGAGCGCTAATCTAGTTTTTTGATTAGGGCCTCTGAGCCAACTCGTTTTTAATGTGTTCGATGTCACCGGGTGTTTGAGGAGAACCTCTTAGCTTTTTCGTTTTGATCTCGAATTGCACGCGGAACCGTCGTTCTTCTGCCGAGTCCATGGGAAAGTTTATTTGGCCAGCTTTCCACTGCGCTGTATTGGCTAGCTGCTGGTCCATTAGACCAGGGACCTCTGATCCAGCAAATGGGTCAAACCCGGCGTTAGCTAGTAGTTTCGCGGCGAGACGATCAGCTTCTTTTTCATTTTCCCACTTGGATCTGTTGACAGCGTTTTCTCTAAAGGGCATCCAGGTATCCAATGTGGTTTCGATGTCCTCCTCGTGAGATCTTAGGTAATGTACCATCTCATGGGCAATCAGGGCCGCCAGCTGGTCCTCGGTATTGAGCCCACGCAAAATTTCTGGATAAATCAAAATAACGCCGCCCGTTGTTTCGGGTAGTTTTAGATCATGGCTCTGGCACGCCAGTCCGACGAACATGGGCGGAGTTTGTTCGGTAGCTGTTTTTAAGCTACTTCCAGCCACCAGCCTTGTAACAATTCGGTTGATTGCTGCTTCTGTGCGGGCGCAGGCCGGAGTTTGGCCCTTAATCGCAAAGTTAACGGCCGCAGACCGCCTTGTAACGATGATTTTCCGGACTTTTTCTGAGAACGTCTCCTTGGGGATAACAAATTCGGACTCGACTAAACTGCTTTTGTTTGTCGTTCTTGCGGAGTCAATCGTCGTCGTTTCTGTCGACATGACGCGACTGCTTCCCGACGTTTTACAGGCTGTGAGTGACAGTGTCGTAAGAGTAAGACACGTTTGAACAAAGCTTATGGACAATCGCATAGGATTAAGACCTCAATATTTAAAATATGAACGCTGTAGTTATCTTACCACGACTATCCTTCGGCGTTTCTTTATGCCGGGGCTGTTGGGGCGGGCGAAATGGGCAAATTCTGCTCGATTGCTGCAAAATGCCCAGAGCCCATGATAAAATCAAGCCTGCGAGGCCAAGTAACGAGATAATTCAACGAGGACTACTCAAGATGATCAAGCTCAGGACTTTTATTGTTGGCTGTATGATCGCAGGCGCCTTTGCTGCCTGTAACCAAAAAAACTCAGGATCTTCCAGGCGAAACCCTTCGGCAACAAGCGTTGATTGCTCCGTACCAAACCCTCCAGCCGAGTGTAACAAAACTAGTAATTCAACGACGGGGACAGGAGATCAAACCCCGGCTGCTCCCACCTGTCAGGCTCAAACCACTCAACCTGCCTGCGGATTGGTATCGGGATGTACCTGGAACGGCACCGCATGTGTGTCGAATTCCACGACGACTACGACTAATCCAGCTGAGCTCTGTGCACCACTCAGTACGCAAGCGAAGTGTCAAGCAGCCCCAGGGTGTAGTTGGGACGGCTCTGCGTGCAAGATCACTGGCCTAAGTGCAGCCCCGCAGCCAATGAAATGCTCTCCGCTGACGACCTCGGCTGAGTGTGGCGCGGCCGTTGGCTGTACATGGAGCGCTACCACCTGCACGAGGCCTGGCGTCGGTCTAAACGTTTCCTTTGAGAAGGGAGATGGTTTGAGCGCCGTTGGGACGTCAAACAACGCGCTTCAAAACTGTAACTTCAGCGCACTCTTCACGGCAGATGGTAATTTCGCGGTATACCAGGGTACTAGTGTCATCTGGTCTGCGAATACCGGTGGCAAAGGCGCCGTTCGTGCGCAGTTTCAAGCTGATGGTAACTTTGTGATTGCGACGAGCTCGTCTGTGCTATTCGATACGAAAACGAGCGGTAAGGCAGCTGACGGATTCTCTCTCGGCAAGAACGGTAATCTGGTCGTTTTGAACACGAGTAAGCAAGTCATCTGGCAGTCGGGCAGCATTATCAACGGCTGCTACTAGTCCAACGTGGTTCTTGTGAGTCATGTGGTTTCGCCTACTTCAAACGTAGGCGAAATTTTTTTTTCATATTTTTAATGTAGTCATCTAAAGCCCTATCAGAGGCCTCGTCATCGTTTTCAGACAACGCGGGTAAGGGGCCAAATTCACTGGCTAACTCATGCATAAACCGTTCCTGCCAAGCCACAAAATCGTCGGCTGGGTCCCGAGTTTTAGCCGTTTGCTTTTGACGCCGCTGCTCATCAAGTGAGATTCCTTTGATGGTAGCGGCGAATTGTTCTCGCTCCAGGTGATCCATGACTGATTTAGCTCGCAAAATGCTTGGAGATGGTTGATGCAACTTTAGCTGGGGTGAATCCGTACTCTTCGGCTAGGTGCTCCATGGGAGCGCTGGCTCCATAAGTATCTAGACCAATATTAAGACCGCTCATCCCTGTGAAACGCTGCCATCCAAGGGTACTTCCCGCTTCGATACTAACGCGTCTTGTGCACGTCGGCGTCATAATTTTATCGAGGAATGACTTATCTTGTTTAAACAGTAATTCCCAACACGGCACCGAGACGATTTTTATCTTAAACTGAGGAAGGTTTTTTGCGGCGGCAAGAGCAAGTGATACTTCCGAACCAGTTGCAAAGATGACTAGGTCTGGAGTCGGTTGATCGACTACAACCCATGCCCCCTTACGGCAGTCCCTCACATTGACCTCTGAGATATCCAGCACGGGTAGCTTTTGGCGTGACAGGCAGATGGCAGATGGTTGCGATAGTTTGAGGGCTTCTTGCATCATGATTTGAGTTTCGTTGGCATCAGCCGGGCGCATGACAAAGAAGTCTGGTATCAGGCGAAGGCTCATGGTGTGCTCCACCGGTTGGTGGGTTGGACCATCTTCACCAAGATAGAAGCTATCGTGGGTGAATTCATGAATAACCCGAACCTTCTGAATAGCGCCGAGTCTGAGCGCCGGCCGAGAATAATCTGCAAAACTTAGAAATGTTGCATCAAAAGGAATAACACCGCCATGCAGTGCCATACCGTTGGTAATTGCCGACATTGGAAACTCACGAACACCGAACGCAAGATTTCGTCCCTTTGGACTTGCCGCCTGAAAATCACCGACCGCTTTTGCAAAGGGGCCAGTCATGTTCGATGGCTCAAGGTCAGCACTCCCTCCCATAAGATTTGGTATGTCATTAGCCCATTGCTTTAAAACATCACCAAATGCGTTGCGAGTGGCTACGCCTGATCCCGAGGGCCATGCAACAGGCTTAAGTTTCGTCCAGTCATTTGGTCCGTAGTAGCTGTCCCAGCGAGATTTGAACGCTGGATCTTTGAGTCTATCTGAAAGATTGGCGCGCCACTGTTTGGAGGCTTCGCGTAACTGCGGGTACTGTCTTTGAAAGTGTTTTACGGCGTCGACCGGACAGTAGAAGTCCTCGGCCTCCGGGATACCAAGTTTTTGCTTGGTCTTTTGACGCTCGTCGGCTGATAGAGGTGCACCATGGGTTTCATGGTCTCCCTCTTGGGTGGCGCATCCTTTTGCCATCACCGTGTTTCCAATGATCAAAACGGGGCGCTCTGCAGATTTGGCAGAAGTTAAAGCTTTCCTAATTGCGTCATGGTCGTGGCCATCAATGGTGACAACGTCCCAGCCAAAACCTTTGAACACGAGCTCTTCGTTGTCGCTGGTTGCTCGGTTAATGTTTCCGGAGATTTGCTGACGATTACGATCATAAAACCAGACGAGGTTATTTAGCTTTAGGTGTCCGGCAAGCGAGGCTGCGCCAAGAGTCACGTCCTCTTGCATGCAACCATCCCCCATGAGGGCATAGATTTTATGACCAAATAGTTGCTGATCAAGGCTTGCCGAAAGATGGCGAGCAGCAATCGAAAAGCCCACTGACATAGCCACGCCTTGTCCCAAAGGCCCTGTGGTGCACTCGACTCCTTTAGTGTGGGTATTTTCAGGATGGCCTGGGGTTTTACTGTGAAGCTGGCGAAAGCGCTTCAGTTCATCCATGGGGAGCCAACCAATCATGTGTAGGAGAGAGTAGAGAAGCATGGATTCATGTCCGGCACTTAAAATGAAACGATCCCGACCGAGCCACTCGTTGTCGTCTGGATCAAACCTCAAAAACTCCGTGAAAAGAATGTACGCAAAATCCATGGAGCTCATGGCTCCGCCCGGATGCCCGGATTTGGCTTTGTTGACCCCATCAATCACAAGGCCTTTGAGCACGGCTATGGTTTGCTGATGATTCATGGGTGATACCCCGCTATTTTTGAGGTTGGAAGAATTGACTGGCCGAGGCCTGGAATTTAGCGAAAAGGGCGGGGAATGTCAGATGAATTTTTGGAAAATCAGTCCGTATTGCTTAAAAAATGGACATAAAAAAGGGGGTAGTGACCACCCCCTCTTTTATTCACGATAAGGATCCCTAAACCACGACGAGCTCAGCGGCGGAAGAAAAAACCACCGCCATTTGACCAGCGTCTAAAATTCATAAAGCCACCACCATTTGCACGGTAGTTCCTCCAGTTACTAAATCCCTGTCTAATTGGGCCATTACCCCAACCCCAGCGTCCCCAAAGGCCGAATTCCTCGTTGGTGGCGCCACCGGCGGAAACTTTTGAGCCTTGAGCGGCTGTCTCTGCTGGATCAAGGGTGCCCGCAAGGCCCTGAGGGAGTAAGGAAGCGATCTCTTGAAACATGGCAAATGTTTTAGGAAAACTCTTAGCCATTTTAGTTTGCGACTCTGCAGAGCAGTAGAACGAATCAAACGCCTCCGCAAAAGCAGCATCTGCGAACTTAGCTTCGTCCGATTTCAAGTGATCTGGTATGCGGTAGTCTTTGCTTTTTTCAGTATCTGTCTTCAATGCGGCAGCGATGTCTTTTTTAACTGATGTTAGGGCTGGATTATCTGCTACTGCAGCTTCAGCACCGTCTCGTTTTGACTTCATAATGACATCGGTCAAAACATAACCCATAATCCTGACGACCGAATGCCTGATGTTGCGCTCGGTGAGCTTTTGATCATTTTCACCTTTGATGAAAATACCGATGCCGCTTTCACCGCCTCGCCAACACGCTAGCAGATCATCAGCGCTGGATTGCGCTGCCGGCTTAACACCACAGATCGCGCTAATGTCAGGAACGATATTGATCGCACCTTGTAGATCATTAAAGAAGGCGTTTTGCAGTGCAACAGGTACCGCGGTCAGGGCTTTCTTCATAGCGGCAACATCAGAGAGAGAGCCTCTTAATTGATCAGCGGACGCTTTAACGGCCTCTGATCCAGAGCAGGAATTAAAAGTCAGTTTTGCCCCGTTTTTTGATGTAAAATTATCGAGACTTTTCGTTTCGGAGCCGCTTTCTCGACTCTTACAGCCATTAAACGCTAGAGCAGCGGCTAGGATTGTCAGTATTGCTGTTCCTTGACGCGACCAAAATGGATATTTTGATGTGTTGACCATAGGTTCTCCCATCCAGTTAAAGGTGCGGAAGGTGGATCGGATAAACCTCATGAAGTGTTAATGCTTTTTTAAAAACGTAATACTTGATGTGGGTTGCGCCTATCAATTAAAAGACGAGTATTTCGCATCTGTCTAAATACGCAGCGATTTTGCTGAATCGGTTGGATAAAGCGACCCACCTCAATTTCGAAGATCCGCAGGAAGCGGGGATATCCAGTTTAGACTTGCGCCGCTCACGGGGTAAGGAGAACCATGTCGCGCCGCCAAGGAGTCGATCTCAACCGGAGATTTTGGCACTGAGGTAGACTGAAATGACATCTTGTTCGAGGCGATAGCAAAGATAACATGACCGGCAGTTTGCAATTTTTTACCTAGCGAGCTCTCACCGCCGCAAAGGCACCATCTCGTTGACGTTCTACGATGAAGCGAATACTGCCACCGTCCTCAAAAGCTTCCGAGATGACATACTGACCAACTAAATCTGGTCGTTAAGAATCATGATCTTCTGCCAAATTTTCCGACTGATTCCACTCGTCAGCGATGCAATGTCATTGACAGAATTCAAGACAATACCATCCGAAGTGCTCTGCGCATAAAGGGCGGCAAGTTTTCCGACGAGCGACAGCATTTATCATAGATCTCATGAAAATTAGTCAGACGGCCGGTTTACAGCGTTGTCGGAGGATTTTTGGACAAAACGCCAGTCCACCAAGAAGAAAGATCTTCTGTTATCGGCGAATGCCACGTTAGCGAAGCTCACGTCGTTGGGTTGCGAAATCCAAGCTAACACTCTGATCATCTGATCATGAATTATTAATTACCGCTTCGACTTCTCGAAGTAGCTGAGGAAGGCTGGGTTGATGGTCCAGCAGAGATCCCAGGAGGCCTCCTAACTACCACTGTTGACCCTCTCACTACTGTTGTTTCAAAGTTTCCTTGAGCCAAGTTCCAGAGCAAAGTTGCCCCAGCCTGTGTCGTGGGAGTTCCCTCGACTACATTGTTCCGAACACAATCGGCAGCAAGTTCATCAATCCACTTAAGACCAGATCCTAAGTCATATTTCCAGACAAGAGCTCCGCAGTTACCCCACCTACTATTTCCGATGTATGCTCTACAAATCATTTGTGATGATCTCTCTAAATCATCATTCATACAAATAGTATCCCTAACTGAACATGGACGAGTCGATAAACCAATGCTTGACCACAAAGAGGAGCAACCCAAGTAATCTGGCGTCTGGCTTGAATAACCCGATTCAGCGAAATGAAATGTTTTTTTAGATCCGACTCGGTTAACAGAATCAACAATCAATATGAATTTACTGCTAGGTAGTGCGGAGCGTTCTCCTAGCGAAAGAAAAAAAACCAAGTTCGCATCTCGAGGCCCCGCTGGAATAACAACTGCTTTGATGTTTTCTTGATCATTCAATATGACAAGAGCCTCTTTTAATTTGTTGGAGAAACCTTTTCGACATGAAGATTGTGCACATGCGCCTGGGCCGGTGAGCGCTTGCAGATTCAGGTTCAACAACACAGCTTTAATTTGGTTATTGGATTTAATTCGTTCGACAACTTCGCTCAACCTTGATGAAAACAACTCGGGATCGGCCCGATAAGCATCATCATTAGTTCTAAGAGGGATAAACTCAACTTGTACGTTTGGTTTGCATGCACTATTGATCGAACTGCCGGTAATTATGCCTCTTAGGACCTGTGCCTCCGCATTGTCTTCTCCAACTAGAGCTACCTTGTAACTGCCAGATGTCGAACAATGTCCCGAACCAGTTGATTGGCCAGATGATCTATCAACTACCTGGGGCGCTATACCTGCTTGAGTTGCTGACGCTTGAGTTGCTGACGCTTGAGTTGCTGACGCTTGAGTTGCTAACGCTTGAGTTGCTGACGCTTGAGTTGCTGACGCTAGAGTTGGTCTTAGTGCGGCATCCCTATCTAAAGTCGTCACCTTACTCGGTTCAGCCAGAACACCCGACTTTTTTAAATCGCTGTTGTCGCTTTCGTCAGCGCAGGAGAACACACACAGCCAGAGCAAGCTTACCGAACAGATAATACTAATTGAATTTGCCATGGTGGGTCTCCTAACCAAGACATAAATGTTTCAGTCGGCAGGACGAGGCTCGAGATTTAGGAGAAAATCTAAGTTGCTGTAAACACTTAATTTTTGCGATTTCGCGTCGAATTGAGTCATTTGAAGTGTTGAAATTTATCAGCAATATTGTCCCGTCTTAATTAACCCTGCCCTGCAACACATCGCATTCATAACCACTTTATGAACGCCTACTTACCAACTCTCCGGTAACAGTTGTTGTGACTCGACTCGGGGTGAGTATGACCAAGCAGCTGATTATATTGCTAGCTTAGGATTTACTTAAGATTTACGTAATGCTGTCCGAAGTCTGATGCAAGGAGGGGTTATGAGAAGCCAAATATGTAGCGCGTTTATTGCTGTTGTAGTGGCTGGCTGCGCTGCGAACGACTCCGATAATGTCAATTCTACGGGCCCTAAGACAAATCTTGGACCAGCAACATCTTCGTCTTTTGACCTGTCAGCCACTGGCTCCACGCAGCTGCCGGGTCAGGTTCAAAAACTGAAAGCTTACCTCAAGAAACAAAATTCAAAAGTCATTCCGAGAGATTATGTTTATGACGGAGTTATTTGGCCTCACTGGCCAAACCGTTTCGGCATGGCCCTTAGCGCCGATGCGAACTATATGGCGATTGGCAGCCAGTGGGGCGGCGCGGGCGTTATGAAGGATGGTCGACAAGTATGCGCGTCAGGGAGCATCGACACTTACAAAAATCGTGATGGCCGCTGGGAGTTTATGAGCACCTTAGATGCCCCATCGAGAGGCCCACAGCCAACTGACGAGTGTTCGGCTTTTGGACTATCCTTGGCCACTAACGGTGGAACACTAGCCACTAGTGACTCTAGTAAAGAATTAGCTTTAAAAAACATCATTGGAAGAGTTGCGATATATTCTGTTGACGCATCTGGCAAATGGGTTTTTAGGCAATTTCTTCTTCCATGGCCAGTCTGCGGTCAGAAAATGTTAACGTCCGATAATCAGATTGTTTGCACCGCGTTGCCACAGCTTTTTGGTACTCAGATTAAAATCGCCGGTGATCAAATGGCGATCTCACAACCAGGAGGTATAGGTACACTTGGTTTTGTCTACCTGTACGAGAGAGGGTCGGATGGAATGTGGAAGTTTTCAACAAGGCTAGAAACTAAATCCACCGCAGGGAGTACGCGATTTGGTCAGACGCTAGCCATAGCACGGGATATGCTGGTCGTAAGTGATGTCGATTTTTCCATGGCGGTCTATGAAAAAAGAGCCGGAAAATGGCAGAAAACTGCAGGATTGCTTCCTCACTATGGTAAAAAGCTTCAACCAGACTTTTGGCAGTTTGGTTTTGCATCGGGGCTTGCTACGAACGGTCAAATGATTGCAGTTGGGGCGGTCGCTGACAAGGCCTCTTTAAAAGGTGTTTTCTCACGGTTGCCGTCGCCTGATGAGAGTGTACCAGCGTCAGGTGCGGTATTTGTCTATAGGAAAGCTAACGGTAAATGGACCCAGTCACATTATGTCAAGCCCGTTGATGGTGCTACTCGACAATTTTTTGGCAGCGGTATCGCGATGAGCGCTAACCGTATGGTCGTTGGTGCGTTTGGAGATCCATACCTTCCCAATAATTCGAATAAAGGATATTACGTTTATGATTTAAACGAGAGCGACATTATTCTGAAATCTATCATTCGGCCGCCTGCCGCGAGCTCGGCCACTGTGAGAATAGATGTAGGGTTTGGGCGACGGGTGGAGTTGGTTGGGAAAGATATCATCGTAAGTGATCACCACGAAAGAAGTGGACAGCGAATAAATCGATACGATGGAAATACGAATACGGATGCGTCCGTCTTGACCGATGGTGCGGTTTATGTATTCGGGGATCCGTGAATAAATAACGGAATATCTTCTAGTCAAAATTCACTGCTGCCATGGGCCGTTCAACCAAACCTGCAGTTCCTCCGGAATCGGCGAATGCCACGCAAGCGAAGCTCCCGTCGTGGGATGACGAAATCCAAGCTCTACAGCGTGGAGTGCTATTCGCGGAGCCTTTGAGAAATCAAAAATATCTAAACCGTGAGGGCGCGTTGACAGATAAACCAGCTCGCCAGCTAAAGGATGCCCACTTTCTGCAAGATGAATTCGAATCTGGTGGGTCCTACCGGTTTCGAGACGGCATTCAATCATGCTTAGACTTCGGTTACCTGAGAGCTGTTTTGTTTCAAGTAGTTTGACGTGGGTGATGGCTTCTTTTGCCGCTTCTGCTTTAGGTGACGTTTTACTGACGGAGCCACGACGCCCATCACCTCGATCTTTTACAAGCCATGAGCGTATTTCTCCAGATTTAGGCGTGCCAAGGCAAAATGCTACATAACGTCTTTGTATGTCGTGGCGTCTAAATAGCTGGCCCAGCTCTCGCTCTGCTAGTTTCGTCCGAGCAAAAACCATCACACCTGATGTGCCCTTATCTAATCGGTGGACGACTTTTAAAGGGGGTAGTTTTCTCCGCTCTTTGGTCTCAAGCCACGCTCGAGCAACATCAATCAATGTATCACTTTTGCTTGCTTTAGGGCCCGATATGTTGTCATTTTTGGTGGCAAATGGGACGGATTCGGTTCCTGAGGGCTTTTCTAGGACGATGATATGGTCGTCGCTGTAGTAAACCTTCAACTGTACGTCTTTACTGGAAGCTTTGTGATGTGGAGTGCCATGATTTCTTATGAGAATTTCTGAATGATTCGTCACTCGTGCAGTAGGATCGGTCATAGTGACGCCACCGATCTCGACGCGTCCAGCAGTGATCGCTCGACGACAGTCGTTCCATGACCACTCTGGTCGATGCTGTCTCAGTATCTTCGCAAGAGTGGGATGTGAGGAGAGATCTTGCATCATGAGCGTTGTCCTACATGGACCTTCGTATGCCGCAGGTTAGACTTACGAACTCAATCTGATAATGGCCCGGGTTATCGCCACCAGGGCCAACGGTTGTGGTTCCCGCAGATCTGTAGATGGCAACATGAGTATCCCAGCTCGACCACGGATACTGCCAGGTGATTGATTGATTTCTAACTGGCACGGCGTTAAATGTGCCAAAGACGTTACCGATCTCTTGTTCCGTGAAACCTTGCGAATTTTTCACGTATCGGCCATCACCCCAGTAGCTATCTAGGTATGCAACCCCTAAGCTAAAATGGCCGTAAGTCTCTGTGTTATAGCCAAGATGAAGGCCCATATGTCTCGCATCTTTTAGGTCAGCTCGATTTACCTTTTTGTTGAGTCCGTCACGAGCGACTGTTTTGCCCTTAGTTCCAAACAAATAATTAATGTTCTCAGACAACGAGTAGGGGCCAAATGTTTGCTTGGCTCCGAGCATTAATACACCCGGATCATAATCCACTTGGGCCGTGTCAAATTCCGAAGGCTCACTAGCGATTTTTGTTTTTCCACTGTATTTTTTTGTCAGTGGGAACATGTAGCTTGCCCCCACTTGTGTTGCCGTCAGATCCCACGTGGTTCCGACCACGGGTCTCAAGAAGTGCCCTCTTGCCTTCATGTCGGCTAGCTGGGTGCTAGGGTTGGTCACTGGATTTCCCTTAAGAGTCCGTTCATCGTAGGTATAAATCAGTGACGCACCCACAGAGGCTTTGTGGTTTTCTAAGTTATAGTTGAGGCCGAGCGGCAGATGAAACGTGCGGCGCTTGGCCTTAATGTTCAGGGACTCTGGGTTGCCCATAACCCTGCGAGGGAGGCCCTTAATATCAAGATCTGCCATACTGCCAGGCATAACGGCAAATCCCCATGAGCCCTTATTATCAAACAAGCTACCTTTCCAGCCTCCTGAGAACATGGGCGTGACAACATTGAGCCGTACTGGGTCAAAATCCGGGTGTTCATAAGAATAAGCGAGCCTGGCGATTCCAACTTCTCCAGAAAATCCAAGTTTAGTGTAGGACAACAAGGCTGGATTGTAGAGCAGTGCCTGCGGTTCAGTACAATCAACGGCCGATTCCATCGCAGCTGACTTGCAAGCACTGCCTGCCGGAAATAATCCTAGAACATTGGCGCGTGCAACCGCCGAAGGAAGTAGCGAAGCGCTTAAAACGACAACGGCACGTTTCATGGTGTTGAATTTCCTGCGCAGTGATTAAATGGGTTTTTCACGACACTTAGATGAGTGCAGAACTCAAACGAATAATTAAGCTGAATGCCCTCAATGTCATTTTCTTGTCCCATCATGTAAACAAACCCGTCACCAACGGACTGCCCGTAAGCATCTCTTAGAAACTGAGCGGTCGACGATGTGCCAAACCGAAATGGAGATGTGACGGTTCGCTCAATTTTTACCACAACATGCTCTTCGGTATTTGCGAAAAATTTAATCTTCGAGTTGAGTCGAGTGAGCTGATCGATATAGGGCCCTTTTTTCGGGACGTACGGCTCGTTTCGAGTCATGTCGTGAAGGCGATACTCAATCACCACCTCGGCGTCGGCTTTAAGGGGTTTATTTTTGGCGCGCCTCAGAAAATCTTGTTTGTCGCTCGTTTCAAGCTTGCCAAGGCTCAGAGCGTAGCTGACTTGGTTGACATCTTGTGTGATCTTTTCTGGGTCTTCACACGACACGTCACCGGGATGGGATGTTACATCAATGGGCCTTGAGACGTATCCGTCACCGATGGCCGCCTCGTAGGCTTGCTTAGTGAAATTGGAGTTCGCACTATATGGAATGGCCATTGGTTTTTTTGTTGCATGATCACGGTAGCAGTACGTGAAGGTTTTGCCAGATTTGGGCACCCAAACCATTCGTTTGATACAAACAAAGGGCTTAGGGCAAGGAGTCACGCCGTCTGAGCTAGATCCCGTCGAGTTTGCAGCCCATTCCAGGTACTGGGATCCGCTCTGTGGCTCGTCACCTTTAAACTTTGACAAAGCGTCACCACCATCCGTTTGGACGGTCTGGGTGACGCTTTTGATATCCTTTGACTGCTGCTTAACGAGCATCTCGAGGCTTTCCTTAGTGTCGCCTGACACCATGAAGCTTAGAGCGGTTGATATAGCCGCGTCTATCATTCCACTGCCGTCACTGATGTGGCCGTTATGGGGGTCTTCCCCGTAGTAAATTGTTTTCACGGAGTTTAGATCAAAATAGCCTAAAAATTGCTGATGCAGCAGAGTCTGATTGGGTGTCTCGACGTTTGTATCAGGCATCACATCAGAGGCATCACTTGTTTCGGTGTCAGCGCCGCGCCCAAACCGTTTATCCTGGTAATGTGCGGTCTCGTCGACACCGCAGGCGGTGGCAACCATTGCGAGTGCCAGGCCTCCTGCAAGAAGTGCTGAATATGGTCTTGGGCTAAGAGGAAATCTATTTCTTGGTAGCATTGCTGTAACCTTTCTCCATCGCCTCGAAGTCTAGATCCAAGGCACTTTTCTTGGCGAGTTCAAACAATCCACTACTTTGAATTCTTCGATGCTCAAGTCGCATCGTTAAAGTGCTTTGATCTGGCAGTTCGCGGTAGATGACAATCTGTGCGAATTTTTTTATGCGCTCATAGTCACCCGTTGCTCGGTTGATATGGACCGCAAGAGTTGGGGTCAACTGGATGTACTTAACCAGGCCCTCATAGCCGACCTCATAAACGTCTTTGTCGGCGCGGAATCGGTAGTTGACGCCGTCCTCCCATTTGGTACCCGACAAATTGCGGTTCTCTCTGGTGCCCGATGTCCATTGATATCCGCGATTTTTGAATTCATCATAGTTCTCAAAGGCGAGGCGCACCACGTCGGTATAGGATGTAAGTGACACTGGCGTGCGAATGATCGATGACGTAATGTCCTCGTAGTCTTGACCCGTATCTTTTTGCATGTAGTAGCGATGAATGAATTTTATTTTCGGACTTGATGAGTTACCGCCCCAGCCGCATTCTGGTGTATCCATAGCCGCTAGTAGATGTCCTGAATCACAAAGAATCGGGACCATATCTTTAAAAGCATCATTTGTTCTTAGTTCTCGGTCACAGACGTCTTTGACGTCCTGAGGAATTATCTCTGCTTTAGATAAGAAACACTTAGAGCGAACAGTATTAGTCGCCGTAGTTTGATCGGTCGTATTTTGTGCCTCCGGCCATTTGCTTGGATCGGCATTGCGACCGGTATCGACCTTCGCGCCGCATGCGCCTGTGATAGCCAGCAGGGTCAAACCTTGTACTAGTATGAAACGCATGAGGTGGCTCTCCGTAACGCTTAAGGTCTAGGACGTCACCAATACGGCAGGCCGTCGAGGCCTACCTCGTCCAGGCTGTAGATCCTAGCATACGGTGCCATAAAATCAATTAAAAATGCTTAAAATTCTATTAAATATTATTAATATCGAGGTGTTAGCTTTTACTGCAGCTTAAATTCTCTTCCAGGTAGCGGTCACCCTGTGTGGTGCCGACGAGGGTTCCCGGGTAAAAGCCGCCGGTAGCTTTATCGTTTGTGATGATAAAACGCAGGCCCCCAAAGCTATATAGGTACTGGCTTGAGCTTGGATCGTCAAAGTTATCCCATCGTCCCAGACTGACGCTATCGGCGTCATTGCCAAGTTTAAGGCGTGTCTCGGCAGCTCCAGATTTTGCGTCGTGCCGAAGGCTCATCTCGATGGACGTTTTAGCTGAGTTAGCTGACTTACAGGTCACAAAGATAGGGGCCTTAGATAGATCCCTAGCTATATCCGAATGACCTGCGGAAGGCTCGGATTGTTTAGTAGGGGCCGAGCTGCCGCGAATCTTGCAGGAACCCGTCGTCACTAAAGTAGACAGCAAAACCAATGAAAATATGTTTTTGAGATGCATCATGCATTCCCCTCTGCGGCCAGTCGTCGATTCAAGAATAGAACTTGCGAGTATTATGCCCGAGTTTTGCAGTGCAGGGGAATGCTAATTTTTTTGTCCTAACGAAAAAATCCCAGCCCCTTTTTGGGGGCTGGGATTCAATCGAATTATCAAATCATTACTCTTTGTTGCCCTTAGCCTGCTCTTCGCGGTGTTTGGCTGAGACTTGCTCCTGGATGTTCGTTGGAACTGGTTTATAGCGGGCAAACTCCATGGAGAAGCCTGCTTTACCCTGAGTCTTAGAGCGAACGTCCGTGGAGTAACCAAACATTTCCGACAGTGGAACCTCTGCGATAATAACCGCATAGTCATCACGCATGTCAGATCCCAGCAGAAGTCCACGGCGGCTTGAAAGGTCGCCCTGAACGGGGCCTTGGAACTCAACCGGGGTTTCTACTTCAACGCGCATGATCGGCTCAAGAAGCACAGGTTTTGAGGCGAGGAACGCTTCTTTAAATGCTGCGCGAGCTGCAATCTTGAACGCCATCTCTGATGAGTCGACCGGGTGAAAGCCGCCGTCGAGAAGATCGATCTGACAACCAATTACCTGACAACCAGCCAAAGGTCCTTTGTCGATAGCTTCTTTGAGACCTTTTTCAACGCCTGGTATGAATTCTTTGGGAACAGATCCACCAACGGTCTTATTGTTGAATACAAACGTTACTTCGCTGTCCTCTGGAAGCGGCGTGAGGGTACCAACCACGTGCGCGTACTGACCAGAACCACCAGTTTGCTTTTTGTGTTTGTAGTCGAAGGTTGAGGCTTTGCCTGGTGCTTCACGGTAGTTTACCTTTGGTTGACCGACAATCACTTCTGCTTTGTACTCACGTTTGATGCGTTCAACATAAATTTCAAGGTGAAGCTCGCCCATCCCTTTAATGATGGTCTCGTTGGACTCTTCGTCAACGCGCACGCGGAACGTTGGGTCTTCTTTCATGAAGCGGTTTAGAGCTTTCGAGATTTTGACCAAATCGTCTTGCTTCGCAGGTTTAAGGGCTAGTTCAATAACTGGCTCAGGAACGTAAATGGACTCCATGGAGATATTAATGTTCTCATCACAGTAGGAGTCACCCGACGCGCAGTCTACACCGACCATCGCGATGATATCGCCAGCGGACGCTTCGGCAATCTCTTCTTTCGCATTTGAGTGAAGACGAACGATCCGGCCGATACGCTGTGATTTGCCCATACGAGGGTTGAAGCACGTGTCACCTTTTTTCAAAGTACCCTGATAAATCCTGGTGTACGTAAGCTGACCAAAGGTCTCGTCCACGATTTTAAATGCCATGGCAACGAGTTGTTTGGAGGGATCTGAGAAGACCTCGACTTTTTCTTTTTTCTCGTTGTCGTAGCCGTAATACTTGCGGTCAAGTGGGCTAGGTAGGTAAGCGCGAACGCCATCGAGAAGAAGTTGGACGCCCTTATTCTTATAAGCAGATCCACAGAATACAGGAGTCATTTCCCTTGCAATACAAGCCTTGCGGATTGTCTTTTGAATCAAATCAACGGGGACTGGTTTTTCTTCAAGCATGAGGTTCATCATGTCGTCGCTGAACATGCTGACGGAGTCGAGCATGGCGTTACGATAGTCTTCGGCCTTCGATTGATAGTCCGCAGGAATGGCTTCTTCGCGGACGTTCTCACCTTTGGCGCCGTCGAAGTAGTATGCCTTCATTTTGACGAGATCGATTATACCGTTTAGATCGGCTTCAGCTCCAATTGGGATCTGAACCATAACGGCATTGTGACCTAACTTTTCACGAAGCGCTCCAGTAACGCGGTAAGGATCCGCTCCCTGGCGATCAAGCTTATTGATAAAAGCCACGCATGGAACGTTGTATCGTTTCATCTGACGGTCGACGGTGATGGACTGTGACTGGACGCCGGACACGCCGCAAAGAACCATGACAGCACCGTCAAGTACGCGGAGTGAGCGCTCTACTTCAACGGTGAAGTCCACGTGACCTGGGGTGTCGATCAGGTTCACAGTGATGTCTTTCCAAGCAACGGTCGTAGCAGCCGAGGTGATGGTAATTCCACGCTCTTTTTCAAGCTCCATGTGATCCATCGTCGCACCGTCACCGCCGCCGCGAACTTCTTCAATTTTGTGGATTCGACCGCAGTAAAACAGAATACGCTCAGACAATGTTGTCTTACCTGAGTCGATGTGTGCGGAGATTCCGATGTTGCGGTAGAGGTCTAGTTTTTTTGACATGCGAGCTACCCCTTCAGTAGTTCATTTGGTTAATTCTAAGCGCCCAAACTCGAGGGCTGAGTTTCAGAAGATCACGGTGGATATCGTTACAAACCACCCGTGGATCTAAAACCGAGCAATATAAATCGAGGCCTCGTGTTTTAGCTGCTAGGCCTTTGACTTTCAAGAGAAATTTTAGGTATCGGGCAAATAAATTCATAAAGCCCTTCAAGGGGTTATCTGCCACATGGTCTAGGCCCTCAAACATTAAAACTAAAGAACTCTTGGTTATGACCGAAAAACCCATCGATTCACCAACCATTCTGGGTGGGTGGTTCATAGTGGGGGGTCTTATGTCGGCTGGGCAGGGCAACAAAGAAGATATGACTCAGGTTGTTGACCTGAGTTTTGAGAATTCCGGTAGCCCCGGCCTTAGAGTGGCTCAGGGGGCAGGATTGGCTTCGTCTGCTCCTGCCTTTGATCTTGGTGCATCGGCAGCACCTCAATCATCCGCTCCTGTTCAAGGCGAGCCCCAGTTTGATCTCGCCGGCGGCTCGTTTAACAGTCAAAGCGGCCATGGCTCATCATTTGGCGACACAAACCAGAATGTTCCCACCATCGGCTATCAAAATGTTTTCACTGAAGATGTGAAACTGGTGAAAACCAAGAAGCCCTCTGCGTTGATTCAAATTTTAGCTGCGCTTGTGTTGGTGGTTGGTGGTCTGGCGGCCTATGCATGGTACGCAACCGGTGATGCTCTCAATATTTTTGCGATTCTTGGTTTAGAAGACGAGTCCTTAGAGGCCGAGCTCAGTGACAATGGAGTCAAAAATGGCGAAAACCTCGCCAAGGATCAGCCTTCTGTGGCGCCACCATCAGGACAAGATCCCTTTTCAGGTCCAGAAAATAAAGCTGATAACGTCGTCGCGCCAGCGTCACCCATCCTTCCACGAGACGCCATAGGAGCCGCAAGTCCAGCAGGCCAACCGACAACAAATGAGAAAAGCTCAGAGGGACTATGGAAACTTGTTAAGAATGAAATGGGTGGTGACCTACCAGCCCGCGGAAAATCACTTAGCACGGATGAGGAATCAAGTTTCAAAGCAGGTTTGTCACATGAATTCCATTATCAGAGATATAAAACTGTTTTAGATTTAGCTGCAGCGAAGGCCCCGGGAAGCGAAGAATTGCTTCGATCGGCTTTGGATTCAAATAAGTTGTGGATTCGCATGCGAGCCCTTATAGCACTGGCGGATATGGGGGATGAAATTACTGACGACGATGTTGGTCAGGCTCTCGGGAAAACACACAGTGAGCTGAGAGCTAGATTTTTTAAGAGATTTGAGAGATCACCTTGTAGTGTGGGTTGTTTCTATGTGGCACGTGCTGCCATGAAGCATTTAGACGCATATGGTCGCGCTCAGGTTCTGAAGGTGGTTGCTCGCGAGCCTTCCGACGTGCGTGACGTTTTTATGGTTGCCGCCACGTTTGATAGTAGCGAGTCCGTTCGTCAGACGGCCCAAGATTGGCTATCCAACCAAAATGTTGATTCTGCCGTATGGCAAGAGGTTAAACATAAGTATGGTGTTGCACACTGAAAGCTTAGCGGCACTGCCCGGACGGCGGTAGCCAAAGACCTCGACCAAATTCAGATGCTTGCGATAGAAAGCCATCATTGATTCTTTGGATGAGCAGATCTCGGTTAAGCGTTCCGCAGGCGTCTCGGAAGACAGCGATAGCGGCAGCTGCCACTGCGGCTGCAGAGCTGCTACCTTGAAATGAAATATCTCTCTCAAACTTCAGAATCGATGGTGCGACCACTTCGGGTTTTTGTGCCCCGCCTGAGGTGCGCCCAAAAGAGCTTGACGAGTCGTCACTGGCGCCAACCGTCAAAACGGTTGGATTGTCGGCGGGTATCATGACAGATGCGTCCGTGGATTGGTCGACGAAGGAAATATCTGGGCCGTTGGCGGCGATACGAATCCTGGAGTTCATGTCAAAGTTGTTGCTTCGAATGTCAACGCGCAAAAGATAAATTCCTGGTTGCAGGGTCGTTTCAATGGACTCTCTGGCGTGCGCACTGTGACTTGAACTCCTGCCGTGGTCGATTCCGTCCTGGATTTTACGAGCAGACGCGAGTTCACGACCATTACGGTCAAGCAAGACGAGATCAAGATTACGGGCGGTTCGCCAGTCTTTTGAATCAGAAAAATCATTCCAAGACAGGATTATTTTGACCGGCGTCGAGGGTTCGTTAACAACCATTCTTACATAGCGGCTCTCGAATGGAAGACGAGCCGTATAGTCGGGGTTAGGAATGAGTGGACCTTGCCAAGAACTTGTCGCGTAGTTACCTGCGGCGTTGATCCAAAGAATACCAGCACCTGTTGCCTTATTGACCGCGGCATTAATAAATCCACGACCGTCAAAATTTCCGCCGAATTCCCAAACCTGCGAGTACACAATCATATTGACTCGATCTTTGATGGCTTGATCGACGGCTGCTGAAAAATTAGTGAAGCCATTTGCATTGTACAGTTTAATGGTCGGATGCTGACTGCGCTCACTCCAGTTTGGTGAACCAGATGTCATGGCAAAAATAACTTCAGCCAACTTTGTTCCGTGCAGCGTGTCACCTTCGTTGTCGATTGGTCCCTTGAATACCGACAGGTCAGGTGGCAAGTGCTTGCCGCGGGATGCGCTCAGGCCGGCAAAACCATTATCTAAAATAGCAATTGTTTGTGAACGTCCGTGGAAACCCCGCTCAACCCAAGACGTCATGTTGACGCTTTGCAGTAGCTCATTCGTGTTCAGAAGGCCGGCATGGTAGGCGGGGTCGTCGTTTTCTAACTTTCGGGCAACGTCAGTGGAGGGTTCATCTTCTTCGGCACGAGTGAGTTTTTGTAGTTCGCCGCAAGCGCCGAAAAGCAAAACAGCAGCCAAGAACAACAGTCCCCGGCTCTTCGTCGCAGAGCTAATAATCCGGCGCATCATAAAAACTCCATAAAAGCCGCCGGATTATGTATGATTTTAATTAAAATTTCAATATTTAAAAAAATATAATTAAATCAATGAAATCATTAGAATGCAGGTCAAGAAGGATCGCTTGCCTTTGGAGCTGGATCCGATTTTGGCGTGTCTGTCGCGGGTTTAGCGGACTGCCCACCCTTAAAATCTGTCACGTACCAGCCCGATCCTTTGAGGGCAAATGCTGACAAACTCAACTGCTTGACCATAGGCCCTTTTCCACAAGTATCACAGGAGCTTGGTGCTGGGTCGGATGCTTTTTGCATGATTTCAGTGATCTTCTGGCATGCGTCACATTGATATTCGTAGATAGGCATCTGCAAAATCCTCGGTGAATCAGTCTCACAACATACCGCCCCCAATATCAGACCGAGGGGGAGGTCTGTCAAGGCCCCACAAAGTGATCGGGGGAACTAAGTGGCAGTTTGCCGGAAAAAAAACACCCGGGAGTATCTCCTGGGTGTTTTGAATGTATTTAGAAGGATATGTTCCGTTAAGGCCTCACGCAAATGCAGAGTCAACTCGCTGCTTCAACTCCTGACCGGTCTTCCAGAATGGAAGACGCTTGGGAGGAACAACAATCTTCTCGCCAGTTTTCGGATTACGGCCTTCATAAGTTTTGTACTCACGCACGGTGAAGGCGCCAAATCCTCTGATCTCAACTCTATCTCCACTACAAAGAGTCTCAGCAACGGAGTTGAAGAATAGATCGACCACTTCCTCAGCCTTCGCGAGGGTGATGTCAGCGCGCTCTGCCAAACTTTCAACGAGTTCAGATTTGACCATGGTAGTACCTCAATAAGACCAAAATATTTAGCCGTTTAACCTCTTTAATTTTAGCAAGACGGCACCAAAAAAATCAACTGTCCCTAGCAGATATTTTTATGATTTTTCGGGGTTAGGGCTTTTTTGGGGTCTCGTCTGGGGTTGAAATGCCTCTAAACGGCAAGTCCCTCGTGACAAGGAGGGACAAATCGTTCAATATACTGGGAAAAATAAAATTACGGGAGATATGGACGTGATCCCTTTTGAGAAGCCTCTGGTAGACCTTGAAAATCGTATTGATGAGCTCCGCCGAATCGCGGCGAGCCAGTTACGCAACGTGGACGGTGAGCTGGCCGAGTTGGAAAGCAAGGCCAAGACCATACGCCAACAGATTTTTTCAAATCTATCTCCCTATGAATCGACCCAAGTCGCGCGCCACCAAAAAAGACCAAATTCGCTCGAGTTGATCGGCGAGATGACGTCTGGCTTCATTGAGCTGCATGGCGACCGGAATTTTTTAGACGACAAATCCATCGTGGGCGGTATCGCACGGATGGACGACATTCCGATCATGATCATTGGCCACCAAAAAGGGCGCGGGACCAAGGACAACATCTTCAGAAACTTTGGTATGCCAAGACCAGAGGGTTACCGCAAAGCTCTGAGGCTTATGAGTATGGCCGAGAGATTTAGACTGCCGATCGTCACGTTAGTTGATACTCCGGGCGCCTATCCGGGAGTTGACGCCGAAGAGCGCGGCCAGAGTGAAGCGATTGCAAAAAACATTATGGTGATGACAAGGTTGAGAGTTCCCGTGGTTACCGTGGTCACGGGTGAGGGTGGAAGCGGCGGAGCCCTTGCCATCGCTGTCGCTAACAAAGTCTATATGCTCGAACATGGCGTTTATTCAGTTATTTCTCCCGAAGGTTGTGCGTCTATTTTGATGAAGGATTCTGCCGAGGCTCCGCTCGCTGCTGAGATGCTAAAAATTACCGCCAAAAATGCCCTTAGTATGGGCGTCATCGACGGCATTATCAAAGAGCCTGAAGGTGGCGCGCATCGTGATCTTAGTTTGACAGCCAGTCGCACGAAAAATCAAATCGTCACCGCACTCAAGGAGCTCTCTAAAAAGTCTCCTGATGCGCTGCGTGATGAGAGATTCGATAAGTTCCTTAAGATGGGCGCCGTTGTTCAGTAAACATCGACAAAGGCGTAAATCTTGGCGGGACTGATTTTTGACTCTAAAAGAAAGTCAGACGTGGCTGATCTCTTAAAGTTACTTGATGATGATAGCTGTGACGTAACACCGTTGAAGCTTTGGCCAAGCGGTACCCATGAGCTTGCACTGCCAGTTTGCCCGGACAAATCCATGACCCACAGGGCTTTGATTTTTGCCAGTATGGCATCTGGACGCTCCGTGATTACGAGTCCACTGGGCAGTGATGACTGCCTTGCAACCAAAAAAGCGTTCTGTCAGTTGGGGGTGTCCATCAAGGATGTGACATCCATTGATGGGGCTTTAATTTGGGTGGTCGAGTCTGGTGGTGTGGAGTCTTGGAAATCTCCCGTTGGGGACATCGACGTTGGTAACAGCGGAACTGCCGCAAGGCTCCTCGCAGGTCTATTCTCGGGTGTTCCTGGGCTCAACATCAGGTTGACTGGTGATCAGTCTATGCGACAACGCCCCATGGGGCGAGTCATTGAGCCGCTTCGAGATATGGGTGCAACGATTGAAAGTTCAGCGGGCGGCAACGACGGCAGCCGGCTTCCACTAACCATAACCGGACGGCGGTTATACCCAAGGACGCACAATCTGAGCACTCCATCAGCGCAGGTAAAATCAGCACTACTGCTCGCTGGACTTGGTAGTGCTGGACAGACCCAGGTCGAGCTTCCAGCTGGGACAAGAGATCATACGGAAAAGATGCTATGGCATTTCGGCGCTAATATTTTTCGAAGAACCTATCTTGGGCGAGAGAAAGTTCAGGTCACTGGCCCCTGGAGGCCAAGCCCCATAAATTGCGTGATTCCTTCAGATCCATCTAGTGTTGCTTTTTTCGCAGCACTTGCAGCACTTCATCCTGGACTTAAAGTCGTGGCTCGTCGTGTGCTTACAAATCCAACGCGGCGTGGTTTTTTTGATGTCTTGAGTGCCATGGGGGTTCAAGTCGAGTGGAGCAAAGACCCCGAGACAAGCGAAAGTCTTGGTGAAGAGACGGCCACCCTAACTGTGCAGCGTGACCCGGATACGGATTTAGTACCAGTTCGCTTGAATGCTGAACAGACAAGGTTAATGATTGACGAGATTCCCATTCTTTCAGTGGTCTGCGGTCTCGTCGCAGGAACATCAAAACTGGAAGGGCTATCGGAACTGAGGGTTAAAGAGAGTGATCGCTTACTTGAAACCCAAAATCTCCTGACTAAAGCCGGTATCCCGTGTGATGTCAGGGGGGAGTCTTTGGAGATTCACGGCGGCAGACGAATCGTTGGCGGAGGTTTGCGTGCCTTTTCATTTAGCAGTCAGGATCATAGGCTGGTCATGTCTGCCGTGGTTCTCGCAACAAAAGCAGGACAACCGAGCAGAATTCATGGTTTAAAATGGACTTCGACAAGTTTTCCTTTGTTTCTCCCGATATTCCAGAATATAAATTCGTGAGAGGATATAACGTCTTAAGTCGTCTAAATGTGCGTTCAGCCCGATGGTCTCTCGAGAGGATCATGACTTGGATTTGTATAATATGACACGCCCCAAAATAGTTGCCGTCGATGGCCCTGCTGGTTCCGGAAAGAGTAGTATTTGCTCGACCGTCTGTAGAAAACTGGGGTGGTCGTACGTCAACACCGGAGCTTTATACCGCGCAGTGGGCCTACTTGCTCACGATCGTGGGATTGCTTTAGTGGAGGATCCCGGGCTTAAAAAAGTCCTTGATGAATTTGCCTCAACTGTACGATGGGACCACGAATCGGCCCGATTGTTTGTGGGTGTCGATGATTTTACGTCCCGTTTGGATAGTGTCGAAGCTGGTAACGGGGCCAGTGCTGTGGCCAAAATGCAGATTGTGAGAGATGCATTGCTTCCAATTCAGCGTCGCCTAGCTCTCGCCGTGCCACGCGGTGCTATTGTTGATGGACGGGATATCGGTACCGTTGTTTTTCCCGATGCGGACCTGAAGATTTTTATGACGGCTAGCCTTGAACAGCGAGCAACAAGGCGTTTAAAGCAGCTAGAGAACTCGGGGGACCGTGCATCAATTTCTCATGCCGACATCATGAAGGCTATTGCGTCAAGAGATGATCAGGATACTCAGCGTAATTCAGCTCCGATGCGAAAGGCCGACGACGCGGTTCTGGTCGACACGTCGGAAATGGATGTTGATGGCGCGATAATGAGTCTGATTTCACTAATTAAATCGAAAGGACTAGCATGACTATGCGACGATTGTTGATGGGCTTGGTATGTATACTGATGGGGCTTGGGGCTTGTAAGAAGCCTGAGATCACGCCAGCCCCTGTCAAAAGCCTCGTGACAAACAACTCCGGAACGGTTGTTGTGGTCACCGGTGCGGATGTAATTGGTGTCGATCAGGTTCCCCAGCTTACTGTTTCCATAAATGTGGGTTCTTGCCTAGGTGCAACAAAATGGCTTGATCCAGCTCCTCCAACAGATGTGCCTATCCGCGCGGGTGCTGTATCTATTGCGCCCAAGCTTGTAGACTCCGCCGATTCAACGCAACCCGAATCAAAAGTCTTTGAGCCCCTTCGTCCCGTTGATGCCACGGACTCAACGGCTAGGGCGAAAATGCAGTACGTTTGGAGAATTAAACGCGCGAGCTACTCAATCGAGCTTATCGCCTATTCGTACAAAGAGAGTGACGGCACCGATACGAAAACAGAGTCGACAATAACAAAGACTTTTGACTTTAACGGTGTAAACGAAGTGACCCTCGCTGCGGAAGGAACTTGGCAAGACGGTAAGTGTAATCTCGTTTGGAAGTAACCCTCTGCTGTCGACATTTCACCTTAACTTGGTCGCATGCGTCGTCGTCGGGGAGAGGATCTCCAGGCCAAAGTGGCTTTGGGTTGGATTTCCTCTGTTTGCTCGTCGATTGTAGATAAAATTATATCTGTTAGTTGGGCGATGTCTTTTTGGACCGGTTTGATGGCTCCAACTACCGAGCTTTCATAAGCGCATACGTCCGTCTTGATTGACAAGACAGATCTGTCCAAGTCGTTCAGTCTTTCATTCGTGTTTTCGGTGGATAGATTTAATTGGGATTTCATTGATTCATGATTTTTAAGCAAGTGATCGAGGAAGACCTCTGTATCTTTCCCGGACGCAGCAATTTGCGCCTTCAGTGAGTCGACGTGTTTTAAAATCGTATCTTGGATAGTCACCGAGATTCTGTTGACCACATCTGCCTCTAAAGAATCAACGCGAGCATGCAGTGGTGCCATACTTTGAGCCATGGATTCACCAATCAGAGTGCCGAGCACCGAGTTTAACTGCGCAGTCAGGTTTGAACTAATCGCATCAAGTGTGCTTTGAAACCTGTCAATCTGCTCATTGAATGCTTGCGACGCGACTTGGATGGCTTCCGATGACTTTTGATGAGATGCAGTAGCTCTTGTTTGATTGAGGTAAGCTGCTACGTCAATCGATCTGAACACAGGCCGGATATAGCGGTCAACACGGACGCGGCCCACTCTGAGATCGCGTCCAGCAATTTGCGTCAATCGCGATCTTTTGATCCCAAGAGCCGCCATCGTTGAGTCGGCATCCATATCAAACTGGGTAAACCACGGTTCGTCCCCGCGCAGCCAGACGATCATGGGGAAGTCGTCTTCGGCGACGAGATGTCCATCACCATCCGATAACGTATCGCTTATCGACGATGCGCCTTGCCTATTATGACCATGGGTGCCCTCGGGCTTTAAAGAGATCTCAGTCTGGGTCGGTAATTGAAATACGCCGTGACTAGTTTGATTGTCCGCGGTGGTGTCGATGTCGGTCGCTGTCATATTCGCCTCACCTCATATTTCCATTCGTTTAGACCCTTAAAGACCGCGAGGCGCTCGGGCGCCATGACGTTCTCAAAAAACATTCTAAATCCCATCATGTGCTCACCCGATGGAATTTTTGTGGCATCAAACCAGATTCCAAGATTTACAGGACTTTTACCCAGAGGCAGAACTTTGTCATTGTCGCGAGACTTAAGTTCACTAGAAGCCTTGTCATCGCGGTAAATGGTCGGAGCTAGGCCGATTTTCCTGAGGTCAGGTGAGGGCGTGATCTCGACAAATATGCTGCGGTCTCGGCCCTGCATGGAGACCCAGTAAAGGCCCTTAGTCTCCTCGGTTTTTGTTGCTTTACCCATGATTTTACCTAGTAGGTCTTTGCCGCTCTCTAGAATTTTTGACCCAGTTGAATCACCTGATGATTCATACGGCTCCATGTTCGTCTCAATTTGGTAGTCCTTCGGATTGTCGCGTAGTGCTAGTCCGTAGTACATGCCACTGCCGGGATTGAGAGATGATCGTCCATCGAGTGGGCTACTAAGCATCGCGGGTAAATTCATAGCGTTTGAGAAGAAGCTGATTTCCGTGTACATGCCGAGTTCTAGTTTAAGTTTGAGAATTTTGTAAAAGAACGACACCCGCACAATTGAACGAATAGGGCCGGACTTCCAGGCCTCAAGCTCGCTTTCGATACTGCGGTGGTTTGCTTCCACAGTGATGAAATATTTAAGATCACCTTTGAGGTAGAAGGTCGTCGTATCAAGAACGGGCTCGAACTCGGCGGGCTGTTTGTTGTTTTTGGCCACCTCAACTTTGCGCGCAACCAGCCAGTTTTTCTGATCGAACTGGTAACGATATCTGGTCGTGTGGACTAAGGCCTCCTTGCGATCGAAAACCACATATTTTTTCGCGCTCAGGGCTGGTGCGTTTCCAAAAAACACACCTACATAAACTGCCCCAGCGGGTGGACCCATAGGATTGCCATTGGGGTTTCGGACGCGAAGTTCAAAGACGATTTGGGGGCGAGTTGTTGGCCATTGTACTGGTTCAACGAGCGGCCCAACATCATCCCCCATAAAAGATAGCTCATCTTGGCTGTCGAATATTCCGTTGCCTGTGTCGGCGGTGACGCGCGTGCCTTGATCGAGGACGTAGTCGGTGTCCTCATTTATCTCATCAATTTGAAAGGGAATAATCTCAGCCTTGCCGCTTGGGGAGCTTCGAAAGACACGGTAAGAGCCTAGAGGATATCTCAAAACTTGGCTGATTTGTTTGCCCGTGATAACAATCGGAGCTGTGTGGATGCCTTGAGCGAAAAGTGCATTGCAATCAAGAAAGAGCGACATAAGCGCGACTAAGCAAGCAGCCAATCCACGTAGTTGGATTTTGGCGCATCGTAAGGTCAAGCTTGTAGCGCGTGAAAACATCAAGACGTCTGCTCTCCGCTAAGGCTCATTGAACATAGGTTCCAGTTTAGAAATTTATGTAATAGTATAACGCATCGAGATCGCGGAGTTAAAGTGAATTTACGGTCTAAATCCCTAATTTTTTTCTTGAATATTCTTGTCGCGAGTCATGCACTTTCGTCCACGACAGGTGTGGCGGCCGCTACAGGCCTTTCGGCGGGGGCGGTCAGTCTGCGCAAAAAATCAGCAGGAGCTCGCCTGGAAAAATATATGACGAAGGCCCGCCTGCCGGTTCGCGTTATTTGGCAGGTTCTTCGCTCGCAAGGGCAGGGGGCTATGATGAATACGTCGGCAGAAACATTCTCCGCTGACGGTTTGATTCATCAGGTGTCGTCAGCCCGCTGGGAGCTGAAAATAGGAAAAACTTCAGTCATAGGTACCTTGATTTTGTCAAAACTTGGTCAAGATGGGCGGTTCGTGGCGCGGCGGTCAGAAGTTTTAAGCATGCTCGGAGTGGAATCTCCTCTTAGGGATCAGCTGTCCGAGGACCCCAGCGAGGAAGACATAGCTGCAGACGTTGTCCAAATTCCATTGTTCGCCACACCGAGTCGTCAATTAGAGACGATTTACCGCGGTCCTGAGGAAGAGCTCTTTTTGGTGAAGCTTGCAGTCTCTATTCCATCGTCGTAACAATCTTAAACTGCCCCCAACGCTTGGATATAGCACACGCATAACCTTCGAATCGGAGTGTGTTTTATCTGAAGACTGGATTGATCGGCCCACCAAATACCAAAAGTCGTTGGGCGACGGGCGGTTTTGCATCTAGATTCCTTGCATGGCAGCAAGAAATTTATGCCCATATTGCACAGTTAAATCTGCGTCTACGGAAGCGACGATTGGGTGTATTCAAAGAGGATGGTACCGCCGAAAATTCGATGGTCGACGAATCCAGCGGTTTCTTTGTAAGTCGTGTAAAAAGACTTTCTCTACACTTACGGGCTCCCTAACTTGGCGTCAGCAAAAGCCCTTCATCAACAACAAAGTCGCCTTTAAACTATGCTCAGGCGTCTCGCAGCGCCGCGCAGCCCGCGAGCTCGGGGTGGATCCAAAAACAGTGGCAAGACGTTTGGTTTATCTTGCAAATGTCGCCAGGCAAGTAAACCACCGCCACCTGATGACAAGGC
>Ga0315900_10000115_pt1 | contig 132705 bp, 208 predicted proteins | sample LakEriMetagenome_FD_203521 | JGI IMG/M metagenome (GOLD analysis project Ga0315900, IMG submission 203521) | Freshwater fungal communities from buoy surface, Lake Erie, Ohio, United States - Buoy 12 MA114 | ecosystem: Environmental > Aquatic > Freshwater > Lake > Lake biofilm | place: USA... | reverse complement strand
ACACATTTTTGAAGGTAAAATTTCAAAAGTTAAAAAAGTTCAATAAAATTAAATACACTAAAAATTTTGTCCTCCTTGTGAGGACTTTTTTTTTGTTATAGTTGAATTATAAATGTCTTTCTATTATCTTTTAGATTATGAAAGAAAAAATTAAAGTTTTAGTTATCCCTTCTGACACTACAGGTGTTGGAAGATTTAGGTCAATCACTCCTCATACTCATTTACAATCAAAATACGGTGAAGATTTTCATGTTGATATTGAATTCAACCCTGATTTGACTAATATAAATTATTTTAAGGATTATCAAATAATTCACTATCACCGTTCTCTTGGTCAAGATATGGATAAGTCAGTACAAATAGTACCGATTCTTAATTCTTTGGGCATTATTACTATCTGTGATTTAGATGATTACTGGTTACCTGGCAAAGAACATCCTCTTCATCAGTTGATTGTACAAGAAAAAATACATGAAAAAATTATTGCAAATTTAAAAGTTGCTCAATATGTAACTACAACAACTGAGTTATTTGCGGATGAAATACGTAAATACAATAAAAATGTTGTAATTTTTCCAAATGCAATTGACCAAAATGAAGCTCAATTTAAAGAACCTACTGAAGAATCTGATTTAGTTAGAATTGGTTGGTTAGGTGGTTCATCTCACTTACATGATTTAAAACTTCTTGACGGTATGGTTTCAAAACTATCAGACATACAAAAAAATCTTCAATTTGTTGTTTGTGGTTTTGACACACGTGGTATGATGACAGAAATTAATCAGGCAACTGGAGAACAAACAAGAAGACCAATTAAACCACACGAAACTGTATGGTATGATTACGAAAAGATTTTTACAAACAATTACTCAATTGTTACACCTGAATATAAAAAACATTTAGAACTTTTTGTTCAAACACCTTACGAAAATGAACAAAACCAACCATACAGAAGAGTTTGGACAAAACCTGTTACATCTTATGCTCGTAATTATTCAAAATTTGACATATCTTTGGCACCAATTAAACAACATATGTTTAACAAAGTAAAATCACAACTTAAAGTTATTGAAGCAGGTTTTTATAAAAAAGCATTAATCGCCAGTAACTATGGGCCATATACTATTGATTTAAAACACGCAATGAAAAATGGTGAATTTACTGATGGTAACGCTCTTTTAGTTGATGACGCAAGAAATCATAGTGATTGGGCTAAATATGTTAAAAAATTGGTTCAAAACCCAAATATGAGAATTGACATGGGTGAAAGATTATATGAATATGTTTCACAAAGATATAGTTTAGATGTAGTAACAAAAACAAGAGCAGAATTTTATAAATCAATCGTATGATAAAACACCCATTACACAAAATTTTATTTATTGACATTGAAACTGTCGGGGTTTCAAGTAACTATGAAAATTTTAAAAAGGATTATCCTGAACTTCATTTCCAATTTATCAATTATTTAGATTGGTTTCAAAAAAGGTTTCCTGAAGACGCTGAAAAAAGTATTGATGAAATTTTTGTTAATCGTGCGGCTTTAGTTCCTGAGTTCTCAAAGATTGTTTGTGTTTCAGTAGGATTTCTTGACCCAAAGGGTGACATTAAAAAACAAAGTTTTTTTAACTCAGATGAAAAAGTATTACTTACAGATGTAAACACATTGTTAAATCGAGTTGATAAGTTAGGTTTTATCCTTTGTGGACATAATCTTAAAAACTTTGATATTCCTGTATTGGCAAAAAGAATGTTAGTTAATGGTATTTTACCATCATCTATCCTTCCATCTTACGATACTAAACCTTGGGAGATTAAAGCAATTGATACAAAAGAAATTTGGCAATATGGACAATTTGGAGCAATAAGTTCATTAGAACTAATGTGTGTATCTCTTGGTGTTGAGACTTCTAAAAATATGGAAGTCACGGGAAATAAAGTTCACAACGCATTTTGGAATAAAAACAAATACCAAGAAATCCAAGATTATTGTGAGAAAGATGTTGAAGTACTAATTAAAGTTTTAATAAAATTAACAAATTTATGAGTGAAAAATTTAATTTTGCAAGAGAATTAGAAGAATTAAAAAAATTGGTTGATGACTTTAGTCAATTACAGGAACAAGAATTAAATGATGAATTAGGGTTCGATATTAAGGAATTTGAGGATGCAAATCAATTTATTGGGGATGGAAAAATTACAATAAATTTTGTTTCAACGAATGAAAAAGAATTGAATTACGCGTACGAATCAGACAGTGGATTTGATTTATACGCAAATGAAGAAGTTAAAATACCTGCATTTGGTAGGGCTTTAGTTCCAACAGGTGTTTCAGTTGATTTACCCCAAGACTTTGAGATACAAGTTAGGTCAAAGAGCGGTTTAGCCATCAATCAAGGGTTAATGGTTTTAAACTCCCCAGGAACTGTAGATGAAGGTTATACTGGTGAAATTAAAGCCATTATTTTTAATACAAACAACCATGAATTTGTGATAACAAAAGGTATGAAAGTCGCTCAAGCGGTAGTTGCAAGATGTATTACAGGTAGATGGGTTAATTTGAAAAAAGTAGATAAAATAGAAGAAAAAGATAGAGGTAGTAAAGGTTTTGGGAGTACAGGGATATGATAACAATAATATACTCAACACATAAAGACGAAAATTATAATAAAAAATTTAAACAACATTTATTAGAAAGTGTTGATTTGAAAAATGTTCAAATATTAGAATACCAAAACAATAATCAATATTCGTTGGCTCAAATTTATAATAGTGGAATAACAGAATCAAATTATGATATTGTTGTTTGTTGTCATAATGATATTAAATTAGAAAAAGGATGGGGTAAAAAATTATTAAGAGATTTTGAAGAAAATCTTGATTTTGGTATTTTAGGTAAGGCTGGTTCATGTTATTTTCCTAAATCAGGTGTTTATTGGGAAAATATGCACAATACAATGGTCGGTCATGTGTATCACCAACCTGAAGGTCAACCAAAGTGGATTAGTAAATACTCGGCCAAATTACCTAAACCAATACCAGTTGTCACATTAGACGGATTATTTTTATCGTTTAATAAAAATAAAATAAAACACACATTTGATGAAACTATTGGTAAATTTCATTTTTATGACCACCCGTTTTGTTTGAGTAATTTTTTGGATGGTGTTAAATTAGGGGTAACTTTTTCATTCGATATTACACACCAATCTGTTGGTCAACCAAACCATGAATTTTATAATAGTAAAATTACATTTTTAGAAAAATACGGACAATTTTTGCCTATTGTAATTTATCCCGAAATTTATATCCCAAGAATACAAAGAAAACCAATAAAAATTGATGGTAAAGTTGCAATTATTATCCCACATAAAGATAATTTTTCTTTATTAAAAAAATGTATTTTATCTTATTTTGATAATTGTGATGAAACTATTTTTGATATTTTTGTTGCGGATACGGGTTCTTCTAAACTTGAAAAAAAAGCTATTAAAAATTTTATATTTAATTATTCAAATATAAAGTTGATTGAATATGATTATTATAATTTTGCAAAAATTAATAATGATGTAGTTAAAAATCATTTATTTAACGAACATACGTACATTTTATTTAGTAACAATGATATTGAACTTTTAAATGATGTGATTTATGGTATGTTAAAAATACATAAGACTATTCCCGCAGTTGGTACTGTTGGTTGTAGATTACATTTTAAAAATAAATTAATCCAACATGATGGAGTAATCATTGTAAGTGATAAAGAAAATAAAATTCAAATGCACCATAGTGGTATTAATTCTCATTATAACTTTCAAAATCAAATAAAAAAAGTACCAATCACTACAGGTGCTCTTATGATGGTATATAGAAAGGTTTTTGAAAAATTAAATTATTTTAATGAATCATATACTGAATGTTTTGAAGATGTTGAATTTAATTTAAAATGTTTGATAAATGGATATACTAATTATTTAGATGGTAATTTAGTATCATATCACTATGAAAGTCAAACAAGAAATTTAAATTATGATAAAAATGAAAGAGTGATTGAAGATTATAAAAAAACATTATCGCCTTTTATTTCAAACAATTTTAATAAATTACAAAAATTTATATTATCAATCTAATGGAAGAGAAAAAATTAAAAATTTTATTTGGGTGTCTTTTATACCGAGACTTCACAGGTTCTGAAATGTATGTATTTGAACTTTGTAAAAATTTAGTTAAAAACGGACATGATGTTAGTGTAGTTTCACCTTCAATAGAAGGTCCAATAAGATACCTATCAGAATCATTAGGAATTAAAGTTTACGATTTCAACAATGCCCCTGTTCATGAAAATTTTGATATAATACACGGACAACATTATCCTGTTGTTGAAATTTTGGTACACGCATTCCCAAACACACCAATAATTACAACAATTCATTCTGAAGTTATTGAATTAGAAAATCCAGTAATTTCTCCAAATATTAAAAAATACATCTGTATAAGACCTGAAATTAAACAACATATTATTAATAATTTTAAAATTGATATTAATTCAACTACAATTATTTATAACCCAATAGATGAATCAAGATTTAATCAAAACAATACTGAAAATTCTAACTCAGTACTTTTTGTCGGTACTATAGATTATTTACGTAAAAATTCAATTTTTGATATTTCAGATTATTGTGAAAAAAACAATAAAGAACTTTGGTTAGTTGGTAAAAACCACTCAAATTATTTGAATGAACTAACAACTAAACCACATGTTAAATACTTTAGTGAAACAAGTTCTGTTGAGGAGTTCACAAAAAAATGTGGTGAAACTGCGGGTATATTATTGGGTAGAACAACTATTGAAGGATGGATGTGTGGCAAAAAGGGTTGGATTTATAATATCAATAGTAATGGGAATATTATTGATAAAAAATTACACGATGTCCCTGAAAATATTGGTCAATTTGAATCGTCAAATGTTTGTAAAGAAATAACAAACGAATATATTAAAATATTAAATCAATGAAAAAAACAATCATAACTATCACCGGTATTAGACCCGATTTTATAAGAATGTCTGAAATTTTTAAAAAATTAGATAACAATTTTAATCATATATTAATACACACAGGACAACATTATGATAAAATGTTATCTGATGTATTTTTTGATGAGTTATCAATACGTAAACCTGATTTTAATTTAGAAATCGGCTCAAAGGGAAAAGAACATTTTCACCAACAGGCAGATTTATCTGTCAAAATAATTGACTTAATCCGTAATGAAAATATAAATCCTGATTTAATAATTTTTTTAGGTGATTCAAATTCGGCTTTAGCATCGGTACCTCTTAAAAAAGAGGGGTATAAAATTGCCCACATTGAGGCAGGTATGAGGTCGGGTGATAAAAGAATGCTTGAAGAAATTAATAGAATTGTTTGTGACCATTGTAGTGACCTTTTGTTTGTTTATCATGATAATTACAAAGAAAAATTGATTAGAGAATCAATTAATCCAAAATCAATTTATGTTGTAGGAAATACAATTAAAGAGGTTGCAAATAAAATAGAATTAAATAAATCTAAAAAAAATAATAAAATAATTTTAGATATTCATAGACCTGAAAATTTTAATAGTAAGGAACGTTTAAAAAACATATTAAACTATGCTAATATTTGTTCCCAAAGATTTGGGATACCTGTTGAAATGTTATCATTTAAAAGAACTATTGATAAAATATCCGAATTTAATTTAGATTTAGAAAATATTAAAGTAATTGATTTATTATCTTTTAAAAATTATATAAATGAAATGTACCATTCTAAGTTTATAATTTCAGATTCAGGTACAGCTCAAGAAGAACCTTGTTTATTTAATACTCCAGTTATTGTCCCAAGAGATTTTACTGAAAGACCTGAATCGGTTGAATCTGGATGTTCATATATGATTAATGTAAACGAATTAGATGTTTCGTGGATTGAGTCATTTAATTATCTATCAAATTATAACTCAAACACAGATTGGTTAGGAGATGGTAAAACATCCGACAAAATTATTGAAATATTAAAAGAAAAATTATGATTTCCATTGTTACTGCGTATCACAATCGAAAAAAAATATTTATTAAAACATTAGAAAGTTTTAAAAAAAGTAGTTTTACTGATTTTGAAGTTATCGCTGTCGATGACTGTAGTCACGAAGATGAAAGATTAGAAGATTTGGTAGACGAATTTCCTTTTTTAAAAATTGTTAGATTAGAAAAAAAAGATAAATGGTATGTAAATCCATGTGTTCCTTTTAACGTCGGATTTAACCACGCATCAGGTGATAAAATTATTATACAAAATCCTGAATGTTTACATTCAGATGATATTTTAAATTTTGTAAACGAAAATTTAATTGATAATGATTATTTATCATTTGCTTGTTATTCTTTAAGTGAAATTCAAACATCGGCAGTGTTACAACTTAATGATTTTAAATCATTTATTAACCCCTCAACATATAAAAAAATATCAGTAGTTAATGATGGTGATGAAGGATGGTATAATCATTCATTATATCGACCAAAATCTTATCATTTTTGTACCGCAATAACTAAAAAAGATTTAAAAGAATTAGGAGGATTTGACGAAAGATTTGCAACTGGAGTAGCGTTTGATGATGATGAATTTATACATAGAATTCGTCTTAAATTAAATGTAAGGTTTATTGATGATTTTGTTGCTCTTCATTTATGGCATTACGGAAATGATAAAAATGCAACAGTAACAAATAGAGTAAATATGGATAATAAATTTTGGGAAATGTGGAATAAAAATAATTACTTATTCAATTATGTGACTAAAATTGAAAATAAATACACAATTAATAATTTAATTAAATGAAAATAGTAGGATTTACACAATTAAGAAATGAATTATCAAAAGGAAATTTACATAATTGGTTAAAACAAATGTTTGAAATATGTGAATACGTTTATGTATACGACCAAAATTCTGATGATGGTAGTAAAGAAATTTATAAAAATTTTTCTAATTTACGAGTAATTGAGTCAGAAATAAATGATTTTAAAAATGAAATATCGTGTAAGAAAAAATTGTTAGATACTCTACTACTTGAGCAACCTGACACTGAATTTATTATATGGTTAGATGGTGATTCACTTTTAGATAGTCGTTTAACTAATGATAACAATAAAATTTTAATTGATATTTGTAACTACGCTAAAAACAATAATATTGACGGTATATTGTTGGGTCATTACAATCTATGGAGAAGTGACATCCACTATAGAATAGATAACGCTTATCATAGTTTAAGTCATGGGGTTTGTGCAATATGGAGAAATAATAAAAATTTAAATTTTCAGTCAATTCACGGGTTACACCAACCTCAATATCCAAATGGAATTGTAACAACCATTAAAATACCTTATAGTATAATACATAGAGGTTTTGCGACTGACTATCAAATTATTACTAAATATAATGTTTATAAAAGTTATGGCCAAGACGGATGGGCACTTGAGAGATTATTAGACGAAACTACGTTAGAAGTTGTTGAATTAGATACTAATATATTACCTTCATGGTTTAAAATTACTGACGCAACTAATCCAAAAGAAAAAGAAAAAATAATTAATATTTTTAAAAAACAAAATGAAGAAATCAATTGAAATTATTTCATTAATTTTTAAATCAGTAGAATACTTAGATTTAATACATAAAGAATTAACTAGTGAAAAATGTAAAGTTAATGGTTGGGATGTCTCAATAAGAATTGTCGCAAATGATGCAACAGATGAGATTATAAATAAATTAACAAAATTAGATATACCATATTCAATTTATAATGACCCAATTCCTAATGATTATTATTTAAATAGAGTTTATAGATGTTGGAATTACGCCGGTAAAACTAGTAAATCAGATAATATTTGTTTTGTTAATTCAGATATGGTCTTTAGTAATGGATGGTTAGAAAATTTATTAAAACATCACGATGGTACTAATATACCAACATCTAGATTAGTTGAGAGTGGTAAAATGAGGAGTGGAACTTATGGTATTAGTATTGATTGTGGTAAAAGTCCTAAAAAAATTGATTATGAACTTTGGGAAAAAGTTAATACATCTATGAGGGAGGATAACATTTATTCAGGTGGTTTATACATGCCATGTATTTTTGAAAAAACTCGATTTATTGAAAGTGGTATGTATCCTGAAGGTAACATTTATACTGATGGAGTTGGTACTTTAAATGGGTTTGTTCAAAGTGGAGATGACTGGTATTTTAGAAAATTAGAATCAACTTATGGGATGAGACATGTTACAGTATTTGATTCATTAGTTTATCATATACAAGAAGGTGAAAAAGACGATTAAAATATTAAAGATATACAAAATAAAATGGAAAAAATATATTCTAAAATTAATGGAGAACTCCTTCATCAAATTGTGAGATTATCTGATGTTACTTCTGAACGAACTGATTTAAGCTTAGATAAAAACTACCTTCAATGTGCCAGTTTAAAATTATCTAAAGGACATACATTTAAACCTCACAAACATAATATAATCCCAAGACATGATGAAAATTACATACCTCAGGAAAGTTGGTGTGTTATAAAAGGAAAGGTAAAATGTATTTTCTATGACATTGATGATAATATAATTGCGGAACCTATATTATCCGCAGGTGATATTAGTTTTACATTTAATGGTGGTCATAATTATTTGATTTTAGAAGACGATACTATTGTATATGAATACAAAACAGGGCCATATTTTGGTCAAACAATTGATAAAACTTTTATTTGATGAAAATAGGTAGTGATGTTGTTTTAGATTTAGATATAATAATAAAAGAAAAAAATAATTGTGTTATAGGTAGTCATGTTGCAATAGATAAAGGATTTTATTGTACAACAAAATTATATATTGGTGATTATACACATATTAGTCCTTATGTAACAATTATAGGTGGTAAAAACTCAGATTTTACGGCCAAAGGGTTTAATAACATAATGGCCGGAGCTAGAATTGTATGTGGTTCAGATAGATTTGATGATAGTGGATTATTTGGAGCGATGATACCTGAAGAATTAAAAGGTACTCAAATAATTAAACCTGTTCTTATGGAAGAATTTTCTAATATCGGAACAAATTCTATTGTATTACCCGGCTCAAGATTAAGACGTGGTGTTCTATTATCCGCAGGTAGTTTATTAATGGGTGATACTGAAGAATGGGGGGTATATAAGGGAAATCCAGCAATTTTAGTTAAAAAAATAGATAGTACAAGAATACTTTACAACGCGAAAAAATTAGGATATAATTATTAATCTTATGGAACAAGTGAATATGGATACTGTGACGGAATTTGAAAAAAAGATATCACAATTTTACAACGCCCCTTACGCAGTTGCTGTAGATAGTTGTACTCATGGTATAGAGTTATGTTTAAGATTAACAAATACTACTAAAATTAACGTCCCATTACGAACTTATTTATCCGTACCCATGTTGTCTAAAAAATTGGGGATTGGATTAGAATGGAGAGATGAAAAATGGGAAGATTACTACACTTTAAATTACGAAGAAAAAAAAATAATTGACGCAGCAGTACTGTGGAAAAAAGACAGTTATATTCCAAATACGTATATGTGTTTAAGTTTTCAATTTCAAAAACATTTAAGTTTAGGTAGAGGTGGAATGATTCTTTTGGACAACGAACAAGATGCTATTCAGTTAAAAAAAATGAGTTATGACGGTAGACTACCCAATATTCCATGGAGAGAACAAAATATCGATACAATGGGTTACCATTACTATATGACTCCTGAAACCGCTAAATTAGGATTAGATAAATTATCTAATGCCATTAATACAAATCCTAGAAAATGGAAATATGAGGATTGGCCAGATTTGACTAAAATGAATTTTTTTAAAAGTTAAAAATAAAATATGATTAAACGTGCATTTATAACCGGTGTGGGTGGCCAAGATGGGTCATATCTAGCGGAATATCTTTTATCATTAGGATATGAAGTTCATGGTATTATACGAAGAAATTCTACACCTGAACACCAACAAAGTAGACTTGACGAAATTCGAGACAAAATAAATATATATTATGGTGACTTGTTAGACCAATCTAATATTGAAAGATTATTAAGTGAAATACAACCTGACGAAATATACAACTTAGCCGCTCAAAGTCATGTACGTATTAGTTACGATATCCCACAATTTACATCACAAGTTAATTCTTTAGGTGTTTTAAATATTTTAGATGCTTATCGTAGAGTTTGTCCTAACGCAAAATTTTATCAAGCAAGTAGTTCGGAAATGTTTGGAAGTTCGGTAGACCCTGATGGGTACCAAAGAGAAACAACTCATATGAATCCAGTTTCACCATATGGATGTAGTAAAGTATTTGGGTATAATATTGTTCGAAATTATAGAAACGCATATAATTTACATGCTAATAATGGTATTTTATTCAATCATGAATCTCCTCGTAGAGGTTCTAATTTTGTTACTAATAAAGTAGTTAAAGCCGCGGTGATGATAAGTTTAGGTTTATCTGATAAATTAGAACTTGGTAACATGGATTCATATAGAGATTGGGGACATTCCAAAGACTATGTAAAAGCAATGCATTTAATATTACAACAGGATAAACCAGTCGACTTAGTTGTGGCAACTGGGGAGTCAAGGTCAGTTAGAGATATGTGTGAATATGTTTTTAGTAAATTAAATTTAAATTATAAAGACTATGTTGTTCAAAATGATAAGTTTTTACGTCCTGAAGAATTACCATACCTTAAAGGTGACTCAAGTAAAATTAGGTCTTTAGGATGGAAACCTGAATATAGTTTTGAGACAATGATGGATGAAATGATTGATTATTGGTTAAACATTTATAAAAAATAAAACATACTATGGATAATAAAATTGGGTGGTTAGTTAACGATACACTTACGTGTATTCCAAACACGAGAACATTTTGGCATGACCTATTAGAATGGTTTCCAGGCCTTCAAGATAAATGTGACGGATATACAAGTTATGCAATATTAGCTGATAAAATAGAATCTATTAGAGAGCGCCCTGATTATATAATTAGAAATGGAAGTTATTTTCGTAAACTTAATATTGATGTCCCAACATTCTGTCTAATACAAGATACTATGGATAATCCAATGCAAACTGAAGTTATAAATTCATGTACTTGTGTTGTATTTGCGTCTAAACAAACGTATAATCTTTATAAAGAAAGAATTAATCCAAAAAATGTAAGAGTAATTGAACAATCATCAGATTTTAATTTTTTTAAACCTATTCCTGAAAGACATCCAGAAGTTTTACCTAATTCAATTATTTTTATAGGTGATTCTTCTCATGAAAAAAAAGGATTTCATAGAGTTTTAAACCTCATTGAAACAATGACGGATTTTAATTTTTGTTTAGTAATGAAAGATAATACAACTATTGACGCAATTCCTGAACATAATAGAAATAGAGTAAGAATATTTAACAGAGTTGACACAAATACAGTTAGACTTTTAATAAATTCATCAGTGTGTGGTATTTGTACATCAGGAAATGAAGAAGGTCATTTTGCAGGAATTGAAATAGGTGCATGTGACATACCAATGGTTGCAAGACCTATGGGATGTTATTTAGATAGACAAGATGATAAAACATGGGGGTTAGTATCTAACGATGAAAATTTTCCTGAAACAATAAGATACGTTATTAGTAATCGAAATCTTTTTTCACCACGAGAATATTATTCAAAAGAATATACTTTAGAACGTTGTCGTGAAAAATGGAATAATTTAATTAATGAATTTGTTAAATAATACATATATGAAATTTACGGTAGAAATAAAATCTGGTTTATGTAATGTTTTAAAATCTTTTGTCACCGCTTTAAGTATAGGTGAAACTAATATTTTACCTAGATTTGACGCACATTTTGACGCTGATTATCGAGAAATTTTAGATGATAGTTTAATTTGCCATAACCCACACGAATTTGGTAATTCTTTTATTTCTGCAAGATTTTTAGTTTTAAAATCAGAAGAAACAGAACAACCTGATTTAATAAACGACGCTAAAGCTTTAGGTGACCACCCTAATATCGTAAATAAATCACTTTCTTATTTATTTTCAACACATTCAATTGATTGGTTTTTTAATAGAAATTTAATATGTGATACAGTATTTAACAGAATACAAAAAGGAATTAGTAAAATTAAATGGAGACCTGAAGTTTTATCCGAAGTTGATAGAGTGTCAAAACATTTTGAATACCCATTACTTACCATACAAATAAGAACTTGGACTCATCAATTTGACCCTCCAAACTGTACAAGTATTCGAGACGGAGTTATTAGAGATTATAATTTTGAAACTTATAAAAATGCAATTAATGAATTTTTACCAAAAGTAAAAACTATTTTTCTTACTTCAGATAACGACAGTGTTTTACCTGAATATTTAGAATATTTAAAAGACTACAATGTAATAACTTACACTAAACCAGATAATGTTACTCAAATGCAATATTCTACAGCAACTATGTTAATAGCCTCAAAATGTGATATGTTGGTTTGTAATCGTCTTAGTACATTTTCAGAATGTATTTGGTGGTTTGGCGGATGTAAAGCCGAAACAATACCTGTTTTTTAAGATGAATAAAAACAACACTTAATGTTTACTGTATCCATATTTTTTATTAATTTAAAATAAAAAATATGGATAAATTTGCATACGGACATGAAGTTCACACGGACATGATAGTCCAAATAGTTAAATCAATTAATTGTAAAAATTATTTAGAATTAGGTGTATATGATGGGTCAACTTTTGAAAAAGTTTCAGAAGTAGTACCTAGGGTAATTGGGGTTGATATTATTGATTTTAGAAGAAATAAAAACATTGGTGAGTTCCATCAAACATCAACACAAGACTTTTTAAATAATTTTAATGAAATAGTAGATGTTATTTTCATAGATGCTGACCATGCGTTTGAAGCGGTTAAATTAGATTTCAAAGCATCACTTAAAAATTTAAATGAATTTGGGGTAATTATTTTACATGATACTGACCCAATTTCTGAAAAATATATTACCCGAGAACACTGTGAGGATTCTTATAAAATGATAGATTGGATTAAAACTGAATATCCTGAGATGGATATTTTTACATTCCCCATATCCGAAGCGGGTTTAACAATTGTCAAACGTTCTATTGACAGACGTGTTAGTAAATTTTTAAATAATGGATAATAAAAAAATAAATTAAAATTACCATGAATAAAGAATATACTATAATTATACCAAGCAATAGAGACTCTTTAAAAGATGAATTAATTACTCATTTAAAAAACATGGATGAAGAATCAATTTGGAAAAATGGTCACGGATACCCATCTTTCTCAAAATTAATTAATGATTGTGTTGTTGAATCACCAACAGAAACCATTATTATTTGTAATGACAAAGCTAGACCTAAAAAAGAACATATTGAAAAAATTTTAACTCTTTTAGAACAAGGATATGGGTTTGTTGGATTATATGCGTGGGGGTTTTTTGGTTTTAAAAAAGAATTATTTAGAAATATTGGGTTTATGGATGAAAGATTTATTGGGGGTAATTATGAAGATAGTGATTACCTAAGAAGAATGATGGAGGGCAATATTGCCATGTATAATTCATTTGAAATAGATTATATCTCTATGAGTTCAGGATGGAACATATCAAATACAAAAAACCATTTTGATAAAAAATGGGAGCATGGTGATTTACCAGGTGATAAATATGTAAAACGATTATTACCAGAAGAAACTTATGATTATAACATAGGTGAAAAAACAAACATAAAATTTCTACCATGGTCTGATTCATTTTTTAGTATTGACGTAGGTAAATCAGAAACATTCATGGATTACAAAATAAAAATATAAAATAAATAAATTATATAAAATAATGAAAGAAAAAGTTTTATTAGTAGGTGGTGCCGGTTACATCGGAGGATTAACATCAGATTATCTTATTAGAGAAGGGTTTGATATAACTATTTACGATAATTTATTATATGAAAATAGGTATTTAAAAGATGTTTCTTTTATTTATGGAGACATTAGAGATACTGATAAACTTTATGAAGTATCTAAAGATTTTGATATTATAGTTTTAATGGCTGCTTTAGTTGGTGACCCGGCTTGTAGTGTTGACCCATTTTTAACTGAAGAAATTAATTATAATTCTATTAAAAATTTTTGTGATATTGTTTCACCCGATAAACATTTAATTTTCATGTCTACGTGTTCAGTTTACGGGGCTCAAGATGGTATATTAGATGAATTAAGTGAAACAAATCCATTATCATCATATGCATCAACAAAACTTAAAGCCGAAAAACACATTTTAGACAAAAATGGGACAATTTTTAGATTAGGAACTGTATTTGGTCTTGGTGACACATATTCTAGAATTAGAATGGATTTAGTTGTTAATGTATTAACTATGAAGGCGGTAAAAGAAGGTACTATAACTATTAATGGAGGTGAACAATGGAGACCAATAATAGCAGTTAAAGATATTGCGGGATATATTACAGAGGCCTGTAAAGAAAAGTATCCGGGAATTTTTGTTTTATCAAAAGAAAATGTTATAATTAAAGAACTAGGTGAACGTGTTGCTAAAATAGTACCTAATACTAAAGTAACGTACACTGAAATATCTTTTCAAGATGCTAGAAATTATCGTGTTGATAATTCAAAATCTTTAAAAGTTTTTAAATATAAACCAATTACAACCGTTGAGGATGAGGTATTAAGAATGGTAACTTTATTTGAAGAAAATAGAATTGAAAACCCTGAAGATAAAGTTTACCACAATGGAGCGTTTTTAACAAATAAAAAAAATCAAAAAGAATTATTATGGACACAAAAAAATTAATGAATGGTGGTATCTCTGTTGATGATAGAGGTTCGGTTAGATTTGTTAATGATTTCAATTTTGAAAATGTAAAGAGATTTTACCAAGTTGAGAATCATAGACAAGGATTTATAAGAGCGTGGCATGGTCATAAAAAAGAAGGGAAATATGTTTATGTATCTAGTGGTACCGCACTTATTGGAATTGTTAATATGGAAACTGAAGAAATTACAAAATATATTTTAAGTGCAAGACAACCAAAAGTATTATTTATCCCACCGAATCATTATAATGGTTTTAAAAATTTGGAAGAAAATACTTCAGTTATTTTCTTTTCTACTACATCATTAGAAGAAAGTTTAGGTGACGATATAAGATTACCACATGATAATTGGAATATATGGGAAGAAGATTTTAGATAAAAAAAATAAAAAAAGTAAAAAAATTATGAAAATTTATATTTTAGGTTCAAAAGGTATGTTAGGTAAATATGTTTACACTTATTTATCTGAAAAATTTAATGTTAATGAAATTAACAGAGATGTTCTTGACGCATCTCAACAGACAGAAAAAACATTAGAAGAAATTTTAATCAATTGTGGAGTAAATCAGGGTGATGTTATTATAAATTGTATTGGTACAATTAAACCAAGAGTTGACCAATTAGGTGACTTAAACGCAATTTTAGTAAACTCAGTTTTTCCAAGATTATTAGCTAATGTTTGTGAGAAAAATGAATGGAATATGATTCATCCAACAACTGATTGTGTCTTTTCAGGTAAAAAAGGTAGATATGATGAAAAAGATAAATATGATGTTGATGATGTATATGGTATGTCTAAAGCTATGGGAGAACCAAGTAATTGTACAATAATAAGAACTTCAATAATTGGTGAAGAAGTTAATCAACATAGGTCTTTAGTTGAATGGGTTAAAAGTCAAAAAAATAATACAGTTAATGGTTTTTTAAATCATTTTTGGAATGGTATTACTTGTTTAGAATGGGCTAAATTAGTGGAAAAAATTATTGATAACAAAGATTTTTGGAAAGGGATTAAACATTTTGTTTCACCAACTCAAGTTACAAAATACGATTTAGTAAAAATGATATCAAATTCATATGAATTAAATATTGGTATTAACGCCATGAATTCAGAATTAACTGTTGATAGAACTTTATCGACTATTTTTGATACAAAATATGATATACCTGAGTTGGAATTTCAAATAAATGAAATGCAATCATTCTCAAAAAAGTTACACAAAAATTAAATAATGACAAGAAAAAAAACAATTAGCAAAGACAGTCAGTATATTCCTACTGAAGCTAAACCAAAAATGTCGAAAAAAGACCAAATTAGTGGGATGATTAAAAAGAGTAAAGATAAATTCTTAACTCAAAGTCAGAGAGAGTACTATGATAAATTGAAGAAAAATCAAATAACAATTTGTTCAGGTCCGGCAGGTGTTGGTAAAAGTTTTATAGCAATGAAAGCAGCGGTTGATTTAATTGCCGACCATACGTCACCTTACGAAAAAATTATCATTGTTAGACCAGCGGTTGAAGCTGAAGAAAAACTTGGTTCATTACCTGGTAATGTTGAAGAAAAATTAGACCCGTATATCTTCCCATCATATTATCTATTAAATAAAATTATAGGTAAAGAGGCGAGAGAAAAATTAAAACAAATGGAAGTTATTGAGGTTTTCGCATTGGCATATATGAGAGGGATGAATATTGATAATTCTATTTTAATATTTGAAGAAGCTCAAAATGCTACGCCAAAACAAATGAAGTTATTATTAACTCGTATTGGTACCGATAGCAAATTTTTTATATCAGGTGATTTAGAACAAACTGACAGATATAAAGATAAAAAACATTCAGGTTTATGGGATGCTATTGAGAAATTTAAAAACATTTCAGAGATTGGAGTTCATGAATTTGGAGATGATGATGTTGTTAGAAATCCATTAATTACTGAAATATTAAAAAGGTATGAAGATAGGAATTGATATTAACGGAGTTTTAAGGGATACTATTGGTAAGTTTAAAACAACCTATAATAAATTTCTAATTGAAAAAAGTGACGGGTTTGAGGAAGATGAGGTGTCGTTTAACTATGAGATAATTGAACCAATTGATAGTTTAGATTTATCCAAACATTTTTTATTTCCTTCAAAAGAAGAAATGTTTTCATTCATGTTTGAAGAATGTCCTATGGAAATATTTGGTCATTCACCATCAAGTGAAATGACAACATTTGTGGATTTCAACGACATATATGTTAAACACAGAGATAATATTCAGTTCACTATTATATCAGATGAAATTTCAAAATCAAAACCCGCAACTTTATTTTTTTTATCAAAATTTGGTTGTTTGGTTGAAAGAATTATTTTCTATAATGAAGTAACAAAAAAAGAAGTTTTAAATGAATTTGATTTAATAGTTACTTCTAACCCTGAAATTATTATTAATTACAATAATAAAGTTGTTAAATATAAAACACTTTATAATGAAAAAATAAACTCGTCTAAAACTATTGAAAAGTTAAAGGAATTAGACGAAATAATCTCAAATATTACAGATGTTAAAAATACTAGGGGAACATTACTATATTGATTTGGAGTCTGCTCAATCAATTATTAATATAGACACACCAAACTCATCAGGTTCAACTGAACAACAGATAGGTGTGGTTCAATACGAAATAATTAAAATGATGCTAGAGGTAGTCTTGAGTGAAACTGAAGAAGTTGATGAAACTTTAGGAGATAAAGCATCAGCATCAATACCATTTAAATTGGCATTTAACACTTTATTAAATAATAAAATAATTCAAAAATACTAAAACATGGAAGAAACAATTAAAAAAATTGAAGATTCAATTAAAAATTTGAGTGAAAAAAAATCAAGAATTTATTTTTTCGCTCAAGATACTTTAGGGAACGCTAAAGCGTCAATCAAATACATTTATGATATGGCATTAACACTTAAAAATGCCGGTTATAATGTCATTATTTTACATGAAAAACCTAATTATTTTGGAGTACAAAGTTGGTTAGGAAATAAATATGATTCTATTCCCCACCAATCAGTAGAAGGACAAAATTTACAAATAGCGCCTGAAGATTTTATGATTATTCCTGAAATTTTTGGTTACGTTATGAGTCAATTAACAAACTTACCTTGTACTAAAATCGTATTGTCACAGTCTTATGACTATATATTTGAAACTCTTCAACCAGGACAAACTTGGCAACAATTTAACTTTACAAAGTGTATCACAACTTCAGAAGAGCAAAAAAATTATGTTTCAAAATTAATGAGAATGAGTGCTGTTGACGTTATTGAACCAGTAATCGATGAGAATTTTGTTGTTTCTGAAAAACCTGTTAAACCAATTATTTCGGTTGTGTTTAGAGAACAAAGAGATTCAATTAATTTTATCAAGTCGTTCTATCAAAAGTATCCACAATTTAGATGGATTACTTTCCGTGATTTAAGAGGTTTATCTCAAGAAGAATTTGCAAGTTCATTAAGAGAATCTATGTTGTCAGTATGGAACGATAGAATTAGTTCTTTTGGTACCTTCCCATTAGAATCTATGAAGAGTGGTGTAGCAGTTATGGGTGTAGTTCCAAAACTAATTCCAAGTTGGTTAAGCGAAGAAAACGGAATTTGGATACAAGATGAAATAAAACTTGTAGACTATGTTGCAGATTTTGTTCAAAATTGGTTAGAAGATAATGTTTCTGAAAATCTTTACAAGAATGGTATTGAAACTTCGGAAAAATATAGTGATGTAGAAAAATTTGAAAAGACAATTTTATCAACGTTTGAAGGTTATCTTCAAGTTATAAAAGAAAATTTTGAAACTGAATTAAATAAACTACAATTAATTGAAAATTAATATTATGGAAAATATTTTAGATTTAAGTGTTATATTACCTATTAAAAGTATGGTAATGAGAGATTTTGAGGATTTCTTTAAAAAATCAATTGAGTCTGTACAATCTCAAGAGTTCTTACCAAAAAACTTAATTATAGTTCATGGTAAAGATAAAAATTTATCGGATTATTTGAAAAAATATGATTTTCAAAATCTTAAAGTAACAACTTTTGAATTTGATGGAGAACCAAATTTTTCAAATCAGGTTAATTTTGGAATTACAAAAGCTGAAACTAAATGGGTTAGTATTCTAGAAGTTGACGATGAATACTCAAAAATTTGGTTTAAAAATGTAAAAAAATATTTAGATTCATATTCTGATGTTGACGCATTTTTACCTATCGTAGTTGAGGTAGATAATAAATTAACCTTCCAAGGATTTACAAACGAAGCTACATTTGCGGCTAATTTCTCACAAGAAATGGGATATCTAACAAATGAAACTTTATTACAATATCAAAATTTTCAAACATCAGGAATGGTATTCAAAAAATCTCTAATTGAAGATTTTGGTGGATTTAAACCAAGCATTAAATTAACATTTGTTTATGAATTGTTACTTCGTTTAACGTACAATTCGGCTAAAATTATGACTATTCCTAAAATTGGTTACAAACACACTAATTTAAGAGAAGGTTCTATTTTTTGGGAATACAAAAATGGTGAAACCAAACTTGAAGAAAATGAGGTTAAGTTTTGGGTATCTTCAGCTAAAAAAGAATATTTTTTTAGTGAAGACAGAAACATAAAATTTGTTCCTGAAAATGCTTAATGATATTAAGCGCCAGCTCAATAGAAATTGCCGTTAAGACGAAAAAAAAATCTAGCGGTGAAAATTACTTTGACATAAGAGAAGAGAATGCGGTCAGAATGTTTCTGACTGCTTCTACTTTTGAAGAAAAAAATAAGATTTATAATGAATATTTAAGACATCCTTTAGATAAAATGATTTCTTCAATTATTCGTAGATATAAATTATACAGAAAAGATATGGATTTTATTGAAATTCATACTGATACACATTCATTTTTGATGACAAAAATTGACAAATTTAGTCCATCAAAAGAAAAGAAAGCTTATTCATATTTTGGAACTATTTGCAAGAATTATCTTATGGGTCAAATATTAAAAGACCAAAAAGAACAAAATAGAAAAATTTCCTATGAAGATATATCAGGTGATTTAGAAAATTCTCCTGAAATGGTTTATTACTTAGATGTTGAACCATCTGAAGAAGTTAATTTAATACCAATATTAATTGATTATATTAAAGAAACTATTGAAATTGATGATTTAAACGAAAGTGAAATAAAATTAGGTATTTCATTAGTTGAGATTATGGAAAATTATGAGACAATTTTTCCAGCAACTGATAACAATAAATTTAATAAAAATATTATTTTATTATCGCTCAGAGAGATGACAAATATGTCAACAAAAGAAATAAGAGCGTCAATGAAAAAGTTCAAAAAAATATATACTGCTCTACTCCAAGTTAATCCTGAATAAAAAATGTCATAAAAAATATTTATAAGTATGACAAAACCAAAAAAGAAACAAATAAATTTTACACAGGACTCAATTTTAGCTCTGATGCAGGAAATTTATAATGAGTTAGTTGAACAACGCTCCACCGCAATTAGAATTCAAAATAAAATGATTTCTATGATGAAAGAGCCTGAAGACATGACTGTTATAGGCCCGGTTATTGAAAAACAACAAAAAATCATAAATGATTGTGTTGAGAAAAAACTTACGTTATCTAAGTTACAATCAGGTATATGGGAAAAAAGAAGTAATTCCGAAGAAACTTTTGATATTTCATCTATGGATGATGATATTCTACAGGGTCTAATTTCAAAGGATATAAATTCAGATATTGAAAAATTTAATCTGTAATGGCAGAGGATATCAGACAAGGTTTTAAAGAAAGTAAAGCAAGGGCTAAAGCCGTCAAAACTTTTACGCAAGTACAAAAGGATTATGAAGGGTTTATACAGAACAATACTGATAGATTACAAAAAAAAGCGGAAAACATTCAAATAAATTTAGATTCCGCAACAATTTCAAGAAAAATTAAAGAAAAAACAAGTAATTCGTTTGAAGAATTAATTGATTTAATTGGTCAAACAAATACTAACCCAAATAATGATTTTTTTATTAATATTTTAAAAAATCAATTACAGAATTTACCAACTTTAATTGAAGGTATTATCGAAGAGTGTGTTTTTAGCTCATTGAATTGTTCTAATGAACAAACTTATTTAACAAATCAAGAACTATATATTCAAGTAAGTGAAATTGATTTATTTAATCAACTTAAATTAAGTCCTGATAGTTCCATTGGTGCTTCAATATATGAAAAAATACCGTATGACCCATTAGCATCAAGAAGAAGTACTAACAGGTTTTTATACGAATTAATTCAAACACCATCAGTTCCGCAAGTTTACTACGGTTCATCAGGTCAAGAATTATTTAAAATTTCTTTTGAAACTTTTAACGGAGTTACTCAGGGGAATTATTTTAAAGTAGTTTTATACCAAAGAATAAATGCTCCAAATAGAGTAACAGATTTTATTATTGATTATTATAAAACTCTAAAAATGTTAGATTTTAATAATGCGATAAATAAAATAGTTGATTTAATTTTAAACATAACAAAATTTAATTCAAATACCGGACCTTCAAAATATAATGATTGGTTAAAATTCACTAGAATACTTGAAAGAATTTTAGGAATGTGTTTTGATTCTAACCAAGAGATTGATGTTGGGGGTATTGCAAAATATCCTGAATATGATGATGTTACTGACACATTTTTTGAATTTACACCAAATGAAATTTCTCAAATTGAGAACGAAATTTCTATCATAAGACAGGGTTATGTTGAATTTATTGATTGTAATAATGTTCAATTACCAATTAGTGATGTTGATTATGTTTTTGACACTATAAGTGAAGTCAATGAAGATGGAAGTAATATTAATACAATATTTCAAGATATCTATTTTAATTTATCTAATGATGATAGATGGCAATTACAAGGTATTTCTCTTGATTACGCTTGGAATCAAGGAATAATTAAAAACTTTGTTAAAGGTGCAATGATGTCAATTTTATCACCAAAAGTCCTATTACCTTTTGTGGTTATGTCTAAAGCACTTTCAACCACTGTTTCCAATTTAGATGAAAACATTGTAAACGATTTAGAAGCAAGTTCACCAGGAATGATGCAGTTTGCAAAATTGAACAGAAAAATGATAATCTGTGCTACCTCAAAAATAGGTGCGTTATTTATTGAAGCATTATATGAACAATTCAAACAGGATATTCTTAAATTAGTTAAATCAATATTAAGAGATTTGATTGTGACTAAAACAAAAATGCAAAAAAATGCAATTCAATCAATTTTAGATAATACAGAGGCAATTATTAGAGGAGTAGTTAGTTTAGTTAATGACTATCGAAGTTGTAAATCACTACTTAATGCAATTTTTAATCTATTAAAATTAACTCCAATACCTAGAAAATATATTTTACCAACACCATTTTTATATTTAACTGAATATCTATCTGGAGTTTTACCTCAAAAAGAAGTTGTTGAATACATTTTACAAATGCAACAACTTGGGATACCAACAGGCCCGGGTATTAATGGTGAGCCTGACTTAGGAACCCTTGAGAAAATTGCGGTCTTTACAGCATCTTTTAATGAAAGGACTAAAAATGGTAAAATTGAAGGTGTTATAGTTACTGAAACAATTTCACCTACAGGTCAACCAACAGGAAATGTAAGAGTAACAGGAAAATATTTTTAATATGTCAGAAAAAATAAAAGAAATATTAGTTGAATATAAAACTAAATCAAACAAAGATTTGGTATTAGCAATGGATTTTTTATCAAAAGAATTTGATAATACCAAACATTTAGTTATTGAATTAACAAAAAAAATTGATAAAATAGAATCAACATATAACAAAATTTTAAAAGAATATGAGTCAAGGAAGGGATGACCAACAAAAACATAGGATATTATTTGGAGGTACTGTTACCCATAATGAAGACAAATATTCATTAGAACGTATTAGAGTTAAACCTGATTTTGAAATTTACCAACAAGTAATTGATTCACTTAAAGATATTACAAAAAATGGTAAATCAGTTTTAAATGCTCAAGGTAATGATATTTTAGAAGAATTTTTTTACGAAGATGTCGACCCTTTTGTTTATATTCCTTTAATTCCTGTTCAATTAAATATTGTTCCTGAAAATAATGATTATGTTCATTTAATTTATTATAATTGGTCTGAAAATACAGGAAGAAAAAATCAATTTTATATTAAAGGCCCGATATCATCAGCAATGTCTGTTGCTCGTGAAAATTCAAACCAAACAAAAAGTATTATGGCGGCAGGGCCTAATGTTAAACCAGGTTTACCATTAAAAAATTCAAATGGATACTTTTTTGAAAACACTAAAGGGGTATTTGCTGAACCAAAAGATTATGGAATTTATTCTAAAGGAAGGTCTGATATTATTTTAAAAGATAATGAAGTTTTATTAAGGTCAAAAAAAACACCAATATTAAAAACAAATGAATACCCTGTAACGAATCCTAAAAGGTCTTTTTTACAATTATCTAATTTTGATTCTAAAACAACCAAAGGGACACAAAAAACAATTACTCAAAATTCAACAGTATCTGAACAAATTGTTAAACTTGTTGAGTATGAAATTTATTATGGATTGGATACTGAAGGCCCATTTTCAGGTAACATTAACATATATAATTTACCCGGAAAGTCCCCAAATACTTTAACAGATAGATTTACACAACAAACAGTTATTGACGATGTTACATATACGTATTTTTCACATTCTTTTAATAACATTGATACTCTACAAGAAGTATCTGATATAATTAATAAAGTGATATCAGGATTAAATGACGGACTAATTAATATTGATTACTTAACGCCAAGAGAAACTGTAAATGTTACAGATGTTAGATTTCCATTTTTCTTTAGACCATCATTATCTTTACAAAAAAAATCACTAATTGGTAGTGACCTCGAAAAGAAAAATACAAATACTTTAATTTCATTAATAGCATTTCCGAAATCACAGAAATTAACAAACCCTGGTTCAGGATTAATTTCAAGTAAAAATAAATACGGATTAAAAAAGGTTTCAAAGAAAGTAAAATACACTCCTAATGTAAGTCAAAACGGTGATTTTGGTTACGCAGTAATGGGGTCTGAAAAAATATTTTTAATATCTAACAATTCAAATATTCCAGGATTAGAAAAAATCCAATTAAAAAATTCAGATGTTTATGGTATTAATGAACCTACTTTATCAGGAAATTATTATAATTCAACAAACTCTATGGTTAGAGGAGAATCGTTAAAAGATTTATTGGCATTAATTGTGAGATTTTTATTAAATCATCAACACCTATATCATAGAGAAACTCCATTTGAATTAACAAGGGAAACTTCTCCAATATCTAAGACAAAATTAACATCTGAATGGAAATTATTCGATACTAAAGTATTAAATCAAAATATTCGTATAAATTGATATTTATCTAAAAAGAGTAAATGTCAATACATCGTTCATATTTTAGTAGGAACAATACAATAATTTCAAATAGTTTTACCAACACTGGTAAATCACCTTATACGCAATTATATTTTGGTTCAGCATCTGATGTAATTGCGTCCCCTGGATTTAGTAGATTTATCTTTGATTTAGATTTATCATTACTTGTACAAAAAATCCAAGACGGAATAATATCAACAGGATGTACAGGTTTTTCAGGTATCACTCATACATTAAAAATGACCAACACATCTTCTTTTGATAAAGATGGGTTAAGTAATGAATACACATCACAAGGAAGATTAAGAGCAACATCATTTGACTTAGTTTTATTTAGAATACCTCTTACTTCAGGTAATACAGGAACTGCTCAAACGTGGGATGAAGGTGTTGGATATGATTACTATGATGTTCAACGTACTTTAAATTCAACTAATGGTTTATTATCACCAATAGCTTTACCACAAGATAAAGCATATTCTCAAAGACCTTCTAATTGGTATCAAACAACAACATTAGATAATTGGTCAACACCCGGAATATACAATAATACAAACACAGGAACAGGGTCAACAATTAATTATTCGGCGTTAACAATTGTTGATACTCAACATTTTGAATTTGGGAATGAAGATATTGAGTTTGATATGACAAATGAAATCAATCGAATTCTTACCGGTACAACAACTGGGTCAACAGGATGGGGAGTTGCTTTTTTACCCGAATTAGAAAATTTAACAGGTTTAACTGAAAACTATTCAGTAGGATTTTTTACAAGGCATACCCAAACTTTCTACGAACCATTTCTTGAAACAAATTATAACGATTTAATACTTGATAATCGAAACGCTTTTTATTCTTACAACAATAATAAATTATACTTGTATTCTTACATAGGTGGTGTACCAACAAATTTGGATAATTTACCGATTGTTACCTTAGAAAATAATCAAGGTAACACTATTGGTACTTATACGGGGTGTCAAATTACTCAAGGTGTTTATGAAATAACAACTAATTCTGTTTCAGCAACAACACCTTGTATGTTTACAGATACTTGGTCAAATCTTTATTATAACGGTATACAAATACCTAATGTAGTTAATGATTTAACTGTTTTACCATACACTGGTTATTTTACTCTTGGGCCTAATAGTCAAGACCCTGAACTTTTTGGTTTTGATTTTTACGGTATTAAACAAGATGAAAAAATATTAAATACTGATTTAAGAAAAGTTGGTGTTGTTGTTAAAAAAGCGTACACATCTAATCAAGTATTAACACCTGTAACTGTTTATTACCGAGTTTATGTTAAAGAGGGTCAAACAGAAGTACAAGTTCAAGATTGGACACAAGTAAACAGAGCGTCAAATGAATATTATTTCATCTTTGATACAAGAGATAAAATACCTAATGAATATTCAATAGATATTAAAGTACTTACATCAGGTGAAGTAGATACTTATAAGAAAACACTAACATTCCAAATAGTTGATAAGAAATGAAAAAAATAAAATTAAAAGAAAACGAATATATTAAATTATTAAAATTTGTTTTATCCGAAGCCTTTACTCCTGGTGAAGATAAAATTGACGCAATTTTAGATAAAATTAGTCAATCAGGTATGGAATCAATTACACCTGAAGAAAGAAAAACTCTTGAGAAATTTACTAAAGGTATTTCAATTGAAGACGAACCGTCATCTAAAGAAGATGCTATAACAAAGGCAGGTGGTTTTTGGTCTTTTGAATTTCCAGGAATGCCATCGTTTAAATTTAGATATGAGTCAACTGAAGATAATGAGGATGAAAAAATACATACAGGGTATCTAACTGTTGATGATAGTGACTATTATGGTGAAATTTATTGTGACCCCGAAGGTAATTTTCAAACTTGTATGTTTGAAAACACAACTGAAGGAACAAATGTATTTGAAGATTATGAAGGTTTAGAACATGATATTGAAGTGTTTTTAGATGTAGTCTGTAATGACCTAAAAGAAGATGATATGATAGCTTAATATGAAAAACTTAGACAATTTAATTAAACAAGTATTAAAAGAACAAAATGAAAGATATATGTTTTTCAGTAATTTAGAACAAATGCACCGTCAATGTGAGATACTTTTATCTATACCTAAAGATGACGTTGAAAATATTTTAAACAATGGTCACGATTGGGCTCAAGACCACATTGCCGAATCTAAAAATAACTTAGACCAAGTATTTGATTTTATGATGAATGAAATCAAAGGTGATAAGTTTAGTTCTGATGATGCAGTTAAACCTCAAGAAGATATCATGATGGAAGGTCGTAAAAAAGCAGGTACTAAACTTTGTGCACGTGGTAAATCGGCAGCTAAAGCTAAATTTGATGTTTACCCTTCAGCATATGCTAATGGTTATGCGGTACAGGTATGTAAAGGTACAAAACCTGGTTTAGACGGAAAAAAACACTGTTCAGGGGCTTATTGTTAACAAAACATTTTGAATTATTAAAAAAACATAGTATATTTGTAGTCAAATCATAAATGACATGACTATAATAAAAAAACTATGGGTTAAATATCGTCTATATCTACGTCGATTAGACCGAGAAAGTACCGAATTTGACATTTATATGTCTAACGTGAGGAAATGTTCCACCATATGTAGAAAACTCATTCATTCGGAGGATTCTGAACTCATAATCGCTCCAATATCTGACAAAAAATATATCCGTAATGATAAATTAGGTATTTTTGTTACTATGGACGGTGGTCAAATAACTGTAACAAATCATACATACAGTTATTTTATTAAATTAAGTAAAAGTCAATGGGATAAATTGGTTAATACATTCCGTAAAGAAATGGAACATAGAGCCATGGAGATTGAAAAAGAATTAGAAACTCAAATTAATCATTCTCTTGATAATATTTATAGTAAAATAAATCACTAATATTATTATAATGTCAAAGTTAAATAGTCAAATTAAAAAAGCAATAAAAGAAATGTCACAAGAACCTGAATACGGAAGATTAGATAGAAGTTTAATCCAAGATGTTATTGATAGGTTATTATCTGATGATTCAGGTGATTATAGGAAAGCGTTAGAAAACCTTAATTCAGAATATGGTACAGGACAATACTCAAGACCTGAAAGAACTTACGAACCTCTTAGACCCGGTATTAGAGTTAGTAAAAGTATTTATTAATCTAAAGCCTTTCTAATTAAAGATATTAAGACCGATTCGTTGGTCTTTTTCTTTTTAGGTTTATATGAAGTCATAACAGGTTTTTGACCTTTACCTGTTTGAGTATCTTTCTTCTCAGCTCTTCTTTTTTGTTGACAAGCGGCTTTTTTTTGAGAATCTGACATTTTACCTGCAACCCCTGCGGCTCTACATTTTGGGTAAGATTTAGATGATGCATCAGGTCTCCCACATGGTGGATGTTTACCATCAACCTTTTTACATATATTCACCCAAGGCCCTTTAGGTTGTTTACTACCTTTAGGTTTTTTCTTAGTCCCAAACCAAACACCCAAATCTTCATTAATTGTATGAACATCGTGAGACGGTATTTCATATCCACTTTCAGGATGTTTTTCCCAAACACCAACAGTTTTTTTAATATTATTTTTAATATTTTTTTTCTTAGCTTTACTTGTTGTATGATGATTACTGTCATCACTAAATGGGTCAAGTTCTTGTTTTCTCCATTTTTTTAAACCTAACTCAATTGGCCCGCTATACTCACCAGCACTTGTAGAACTATGAGTACCTTCTTTTATTTTCTTTTTACCAAAAACTTTTTTAATTAATTCCGCATTAACAGGGTTATCATTTAAGTCACTACCATCTTCATCATTTTGAACAGGATGTTTTTTGTCTGACTTTGAAATTGCAACCGAAATTTTTTCTTTTCTTTTAACACCCTTTGTATCAATATTACCATCAAGTGAATCAACATATACTTCCGCATTATCATAACCATTTAACGGTTCTGTAAAAGGTTTCAAAATATTTTTATCCCATAATTTTAAACCAGGTCTTAATGGGGCTCTATAACTACCCGCATCACCTGTTGAGGTTGACTCATTTACATAATCGTCATACTCCTTGAACTTTTTTAATATTTCTAATATAACGTTACTTTTCATATGGATTTTTTTTTACTATCTTTAATATAAATATATCATGCTATGGAACATTCTAATGAAGAACAATTAAAAGACGAATTAAAAAATAAAATAAATAATTTATCACCTGAAACTGTTCTATTCGACGTATTTCAATTTAACACAAATGAAGATTTAGATTATTTTATTTTAAATTTTACTAAAGAAGACGCAAATAATTGTATTATACAATCATTAGTTTCCGCTTATAAAAGAGGAGCTTTCACTTTAGTTGAATCTGAAATAATTTCAAAGTCTTTAAGAATGTTAGACAAATAAAAAAAGGGACAATTTCTTGTCCCTTTTTATTATAGATTAAGATAAGATTATCTTAATTCATTCAAATCGAATGTACGAACACCATCAACGATGATACGTCCATAGAAACGGTTGTTAACCATCTTCTTAGCGTAACGTGTCATAATACCCTTGATAGGAGTAAAGTTGAATGGGTTATACATTGTTGGAGTTAATTGTAATGGTACGTATGGAGCGTAGATATATCCAGTATCCAATAACGAAGTACCTTTGTGACCAATCAACACAGTGTTTGGTGGGAAGTATGGGTCACGGTATACTTGGTAACGACCACTCAAAGTACCAACTCTTTCAATACCCATGTTGTATTGGTCTTGCTCAGGAGCCGCGTTTGATACGTGGAAGTATTCCAAGTCATCAAAGATAGCACTGATTTCAGAAGATACAACAATCCAGTTAGCTCCACCTCTTAAAGTAGACTTATGGATTTGAGCTGAAATTTGGTTGATTGCAGTAATCAACGTTTGATTCCAGTCCTTTTGAGTGTAAGGAGTTGATTGGTTGTTCAGACGCTTCCATCCGTTGTAATCCCAACGTAATGTCCAAGCCGCACCTTTACGTAAGTCACGTAAGATTTCACGGTCAATTTCAGCTGCCACTTGCTCAGATAATAAAGCTGTTAATTCAGCTTCAGCATCGATGTTGTGGAACGCTGCAACGTCTTGAGCAAGTTCTGGAGACCATTGTGCTCTTAACTTTCTTTCAGTCACAGAAACTGTTACTGATTGAAGGTCGAAAGAAACTTCACCAATTTTGTCTTCAAATTCTAACTCTTGGTAACGCTTCCAATATGCAGTAACTGCTGTGTTAGTTGTAACACCCGTTAAAGTAGTTGTGAAAGTAGTTCCAGTGTAACCATCAGGAGTAGATGCTCCACAAGAGATACATGCTGGTGTTTGTAAATCAACTTCTAAGTAGATAACACCATCAGCACTACATACATCATAGAACGAACCTCCATTTCCTGGAGTTGCTCCACCTGGCCATGTTGTAGTTTTGCTAGTACCATATTCAACAATACCTTTACCGTATTTTTGTGTAACAACACGGAATAAAAGTGGTGTAGAAGTAGTAACATTACCACCAGATGCGTTAATTCTTGCAGCTAATGCAGAAGTTGGTAATAAAGTTAAATCAGAAAGGAATGTTTCAGTATCCATTTCTTGTCCATCAGGGCCAATTAACTTACCGTCACCTACTGATGTGAAACCAGACATTACTAAAAGTAATTTTCTGTATTCACCTGAACCATATCCAGATACTACTAATGAACCGTTTGACCAAACTACTTGGTTAGTTGCACCAGTAACCCAATACCAACCACCTTTTGAATAATCAAAAAGACCTGATGGGTTTAAACCTGGTTCATTTCCTTCATAGAATAAATCATAAAGGTTCTTTGGATACGCAGTTGAATCAGTGTAACCAGCATTTGGGTCACCAGGATAGTTTCCAGGAGAACCTACAGGTGCTCTGTGTCCAGCTTCTCCTGAAGCTCCTTGTGTTGGAGTTGCTGCAGAATAACCTTGAATTTGAGGTACAAAGTAGAACAATTTACCGATTGGTAAGTTCATAGCTTGTACAGATACGATTTCGTTAGCTAATAATTTAGAGAACACACGTCTGATGATAGGGAATACCACAGTTTCGAATGAACCTGAATCAGCAGTTGAAGCCGCTTCGTTAATTAAGAATGATGCTTGGTTTTCATACAACTGAGCAACGTTTTCTTTTAGGTGGCCTCTAAGACCTTCAAGGAACCCTAATTTGTCCCATTTGTTTATAGTGTCTTCTTTGATAACTTTCAAGTGCTTAAGACCGATGTTACCTACTAATCCACTTTCTAATAATGCTCCCATTTTATTTTATAGGTTTTTTATTTTTTTAAGTTTATTTTATTATTTTTGACATAATGTCTTTCATTCTCAAGAATTGAGGATTTTCGTAAGTTTTTGATTCAATCAAATTCACAGCTGAACCTGATTGTGGAACTTTATCCATCACTCTTTCGATTGATTCTGTCATCGGAGCTTTAGTGGTAGCACCACCTAACTCGTCTTTTATTGTCTTATAAAGAGCTTTAGATTCTTTAAGAGTGTCTGCGGTATCAAATCTTCTTAAAATGTTAATCTTTTCTTGCTTTGACGTAGAGTGTTCTGTGAACAATCTTGTAGCGTATGCTAAATTTGAATTAAACACTGCAACTTCGTTAAGTTTGTCTCTAAACATATTTAGAGCCTTTCTGTATTCTTCATTTTTAGCTCTTAACATTTCAACTTCTTCCATAATTTCACGGCTTTCAAACGTTAAGTTTCTGTTAGGTGTAATACCCTTTCTTAAACCACGTCCTTTTTTAGAACCAAATCCGTAAGTACGAGCAGCTTCTTTAGCTTCTTCTTTTGTTCCGAATTTTTTAGGTCTATCCGTGTCCATTGAAGCTTCTTCTTTGAACTCAAATTTAGGTTTACCTGTACCTTTTGTAGGATTTGCGTGAGCTTTCTTTTCGTTAAAACCACCTTGTGTCTTTTTAACAACACCAGCAGTTTTAGCGTTACCCAATTTAACACCTTTACCAACTACAGCTTTAGTAGATTCAGTAAATACTTCTTCTTCAAGTTCGTATTCATCTTCTTCATAATCTAAACCATCGCCGTCTTCGTGTCCGTGTTCTCTTGAGTACTCACCTTTTTTGCTACCCCACATTTCATCCAACTCTTCTTCCTCTTCCTCTTCATTCATTTCAATTTCGTAAACGATTTCATCTAATTCTTCTTCCTCTTCTTCAGATTCCCAACCTTCATACTCTTCTTGTTCAGATTCAGTTTGAATAAGGTATTCATCTTCTTCATCTTTTAAATGAATAAAATCACCTTCTTTTTTAATTTCAAAACTGTCATCTGCACTCATTTGTTTAAAAGCTTTAAGGACATCTTCCATAGAACTGTCAGTTAAATCAGTAACTTCCATAGAATTAAATTCATCTTCACCACCCATATCAGATAAATCTGTCATGTCAAATTCCTCTTCAGAATCTTCGTCTTCTTCAGTTCCAAATTCGTCTTCTTCCTCTTCAGATTCTTCATCTTCAGATTCAAATTCGTTTTCTTCTTCCTCAGAATCTTCAAATTCTAATTCGTCTTCAACTTCAAATTCATCTTCTTCAGCCTCATTTTTCATAGACTCTTTTACTAATTCGCTAATTTCTTCTTTCATTGTAGAATGAAGTATTTCTTTTGCGTTTTCATTGATAGCTTCTTCCAAATTTTGTATTTGGATTAACGCTTCTTCAACTAAGTTTTTTTCTGCCATTGCGTAGTTATTTTATTAAATAAATATATGAATGTTTATAAAAATTAATTTTTTTTTGTTAGAGCATAAAAAAAGAGGACTTTTGTCCTCTTTTAAATGTTTTTTTACTTTGTAATTACTCAAACACTTCGTCAATTTTACTTTCACTAACTGAAGTAATTCTCCAATCATAACTAAATGATTTGTAAGCCTCAGTAACTTTAGCTTCTACATCAGTAACTGAATAACCTTTTACAAGTTTTTCTTCTCTTACTTTTTTAATTTTTCCTGTGTTTTCATCTGGCAAATCGTATTGGATTTTTGCCACAAAGTATTTTTCGTCCATTTCCATAATTATTTATTTTTTTAAATAATCGGAAAGTCTTCCCATTAAATCAAGCGATTTGTTAACTGTTCTTGCAGCTTTCATTTCGTTTTCTTCTTGTAGGTTCTCTTCAAACGCAAATCTTCCATCAGGTTCAGTAAATAAATAAGCTCCTGGTGTTGACGGTGAAGATACTAAGTCAAAACAAATTAATTCAAAATCATCTTGTACTTCATTTTGGTCACCTACTTTTTTTAAAGAACCTACCCCTCTTGATGATATACCTAACGTTACACCTAATCTTAATAGGTTTGCTGCTTGGTCACCCTTTGTTGACACAATACCTCTTTCATGGAACCCTGGTGAGGTTAGAAGTAATAACTTACCTAATAGAACATTACCATCCCACCACATCTCTGTAATCATGTGTGATACTCTATCCAAATCTATTAACGAAGATTCAGGATGGTTAAGTTCAGATAAGGCAGTTTTTTTACCTATATAATTTTTTATATAATTTTCAGATTCTCTCTTTAAAATTCTTTCAGGATATATTCTACCATTTCTATTTGGTGTGTTATATTTTTGTAGAACGGCATAAAACTCAAATGGTTTTGAATAATCTTTAAAGTCCCTACTTTCTTGTAAGAATGTTTGATTATGTTTTTCTGTTGGGGAAACATATCCCGCATCCATCTCAATTAAAATACCTCTTCCTGTCTCTCTTGGGCCTAATATTTTATAATTTTGCATTTTACCTTTTTATTAGATAAATATTAAATACTTTCTAATTTATCGGTAGTATTTAATTTATCCTTTTTAGTTAAATAAAATTTAAAATATTTTGAAGGTTTAAAACAGTATTTGTCTATTTGTGATATTATATTTTTTAATTCATTTTTTAACTCTGTTGATTTAAACCCCATTTCTGTTTTAACAAAAAGAGTTATTTCTAAATTCATGAAAGACCGTTTTTTAATTGATATTCCACTTGTTCTTAAATCTAAATCAACAATAAATTTATCATTAAATAAATCTTTGTTAATCATATCACCAAGAGTTGTTTTTATATTTTTGTTGAGTATTGATACAGGTCGTGACCAATCCATTTCTAAACCTTTTGGTTCAACCCAAGATTGGATGTTTAAGTAAATAGATTTTAAGTTTTTCGAATCCACAGTTCCATACGAACACTTTATTTGTTTGTAACCTTTGATTACACAACTTTTTCCTTTTTTCATTTACAATTTTTTCATATCTTCGTTTATTTATATATTAATAATAACACACAAAAATATAGTTGTCAAAAAAATGTTAATTATCCCTGTCAGAAATAACGAGGTGGAAAAAGCTTTAAAAATGTTTAAACAAAAAGTAGTTAAAACTCAACTTGTAAAAAAATTACAGGAAGGAAAATACTACAAAAAAAAATCTGACACAAAACGTCAGATTTTAAAAAATGCAATTTATAAAAATTCAAAGAATACTGAATTATAAATTTTGAGTTAAACTCAATAACTTAATATATTCTTTTTTAGATGGTTTAGAATTTGTAATTCTTTCTTTTGTCTCAATTAAAACATTTTTAAGTTCTTCATCAGATTCTGAAATTAATGTATCAATTTTTTGAACAGCATTTTCTTTTAATTCATCAAATTTACTTTTTAAATTTTCTTCTTTTGAAGTTAAAATTTCTTTAATTGAATTTCTTTCTGATTCAGTTAAATTTTCTAAATATTTTTCAGCAGTTTTATTAGCAACTTTTAACATTGAACTAATTGGAACTTTGGGTGTTTTACTTTCAACAATTGGTTTAGTTTTAGTTAAACTTTCAACAATTTTCTTTTTAGCAATTGATTTTTTTTCAGGTTTAATCAAATCACCATACAATAAATCATCAATAGTTTCATATTTGTTTTCTAAAACTATATCCTTTGTCCAACTTTTAATAAACTTATTTGTTGATTCTGAAAGTTTCAAATTTCTAAATTCTGAAACCATATCCTCAACCAAGTAATTGGAAGTTTCTTTATCTAAACCTTTGTTTTCATTTAGGTTGTCATAAATTGACATCATTTTAACAAAATCTTTATTTTTTAATAGTTTTTTGTTAAAAAGATACATATCAGTTTTAAGAGTTTCATTTTTGAATGACTCTACCAACTTATTTTCTACTAGTGTTTTAATTATTCCGAATCTCATTTTATAATAATTTAATTATAAATATCAATCCTTTAATAGTTTATCCAATTGATTTCCAATTTCACCCAATGATTCTTGAACTCTACCTAAATCAATCAGTTCATCTTCATTTAACATTCCACTATTTTCTAATAAAATATTAAGTCCTGAATTACGTTTTTCTATGTTTTCAGGAACTGTACCCGCACCTTCTGCCGGTGGTGGGGCAGGACTTTCAGATGGTGGTGCAGCACTTTCGGAACCACCTCCAAATCCTTCCATTCCTCCTAATCCTGATTCAGGTGGTGCTCCCCCACCTTCTGATGGGGCACCTGCTGGTTCACCCTCTTTTTTACCATATAATTTATCTAAATTATCAAATAAACCTGTATGAGTAATAACTTCAGCAGTTTTCTTAAGTTCTTCACCAACGGCTCTTTCAATACGTTGTTGTTGTAAGTCAAGTTTAATTTCTTCATCAGAAAACCCAAGAATGTGTTTCTTAGCCCATGACATAGACACTGGTGCAATTCCACTACCAGGGTCAGCAACTAAATCCTTATATAATAAAATCTTTTCTTTCCATACATCAATTTTCATCAAATCTGCCTGAGTTGACGGATTTGTTAAACTAAGTTGGAAATTTGATATTTCATCTTCAAAACCTAAAATGAATAAATGTATAATAGCAATTTTATTCAATTCAGAAATCATATTTTTTTGAATTCTGTTAATAGTTCTTGCAAAACGAATATCTTGTAGTGATAAATTTTTACCGTCACCAACAGTTTCTTCAAAACCTAAAAACGCTTTAGGTACTCTTAAAGCTGTTAATAATTTCTTTTGGATATATTCGATATCCGCAATTTCAGATAGGTTCTGTGCCCCCGCTAATGTCTCAATAGGACTTGCCTGTGCGGTATCTCTAACAGGAACGAAATAATCTTGGTCAACCGCCATCTGATTAAATCTCATATCTACATTACCCGATTTTGGGTCAACAGTTTGACTTCTCTTAAATTTATTCGCAAATCTTTGGATATATGGTTCAACATCCGCATCATCCATATTTCCAACAAACACTTTAAATACACGTCTTTCAGGAGCTCTTGATGTTCTGTAAATTAACATCGCATCTTCTGATAACAATAATTGTTTCCAAATACGACGAGCTTTTTCTAACATAGATGTACCATAAGGTAATCTTCTATCATCACCTAATAATCTGAAGTGAGCAATTTCCCAAGTATTAAATTCTAAATCTTTCTGTTTCCATTTAAACTTTAAATGTTTTTTTTCAGGATTAGTAGTTGAATCAGTTGAATGTGAACCCATACCCGCTTCCAATCGTTCAATTTCAATAATTGGTAACTGCATACATCCTACAACACCTTTTTCAGGGTCTAATTTTATATAAACAAAGTTATCACCATACTTACATGTGTTTCTTGTCCACATGGGTAAGTTAGTGTTAATATCTAAAGCGTTATTAAACAAATCCCCAAGAATTGATTTAATTCTTGACGATTCAGAATAAATTTGTAACATGTAACCATCTTGATTGATGGTGGTAGATTCCTCAGCGTAAATGTCTAAAGCAGCACCAATTTCAGGTGTAAACTCCATTGACTCATAGTCATAAAAAGATGCTAAACGGGTTGGTTCGTAATAAACTGCTTGAGTATATAGATTATTTTCAATTCGACCCCATTGGTTCGCCAAATAATATGTTTGTTGAGCTTGAAGTTTCTCTCTTTCGTATTCGGCCTTTGAGGTTGTTTTTAATAACTCGCTTTTATCATATTTGTATGTAGGGTAATCCTGACCTAATAATGAATTAGGGCCAAAGGTCTGTGATAACCTTTGCCATACCGTTAGTTTATTTTCACTCATATCTAAAGTATAATTTGTTTAAACAACACTATAAATGTTATTTACTAGGTTTTTTATCACTTACAGGTAATTTTACAGTTTGTACCCCTTGTCCGGATACTTTACTTCTTGTACCTGCGTTATATGTTCCTGATTTTTGTCTTTTTATATATCCCATAATTTTATCTCCTTCCTCCGAATAACCATAAATAGTTTTCATAATCACTTTTTGTGGCTTCTCGTTTAAAGTTTTCTTGATGTTGAGGGACTACCGGGTCCATGAATTGTTTTCGATTATATTCATTTGTATTAACAGTCCATGAATTAATCATTGCCTTTGTTTGATTTGTTACCTTATTAAGTGACGTAAATGATGATTCACCAACATAAAGAGCCATAGCTACTGACATAATTAAATCATCGTGTTGTCCTTTTTGGTGGTCAGGTCTTCCATTTATATAAATAAATGTGTTCATTTCATTTAACAATCTACTTGAATTTATTTTAAAACCATGTCTTAAATATTCTTCAAAGGTTGCAATAATTTGAACTCTCTTAGCATTAAAGTTAATTCCTGGTATTTTTTCAGTAGCCTTTGGGTCATATTTCCATTTATTTGAGATATCTACACCGTCAACGTACATATTCTTATACCCTAACTCTCTAAGTCTTAAGGACGTTGTAACACCCATACCACCTGTAATATCTATTACAATAAATGCGTTATACATATTACCCCATTTAAAACATATTTCCGCTAATGTGTCAGGAGGAAGTTTTCCAACATACTCAGCAACTTGTTCTCTTGTATCAAAATCAATGATTTGGAATGTTGAGAAGTCCTCACTATCCCCACGAGATACGTCAACACCCATAATGTATTTTTTACCCATTTCAGGTTCTTTCCAAATCCAAAGTCCACCACCCATCATCTTTGTGGATGGTTCTTTAACCATATTAATTCTTAAATTTTCCAATAAATCCGAATCAAATACGTTATCCCCCGAACCAAGAAATGCACATTCTAATTCCTGACTAACTTTACGTTTGTCATATTTAAGTTTTTTAACCATTGATTCATACCAAGAAGAACTTGGTTTATATCCCTGAGCAATCAATTGTCTTATTTCATCAAAGTTTTTTTCTTTATTGTTATAGTCAATAATTTCAACAGTTTGATATTCATTACGATTTAAATAATAATGAATAATATCTTTTACATTTATTAATGATAAATCTTTAGCATATCTTGGGTCTTTCCACCAAACCATTTCGGAAACTTTAAATTCATTCATTCCCTTTAACGCTTGGTCATATATACCATAATAAATTGGGTCATATCCATTTGGTGTTGATACAACTATAACCTTACCACCTGTGGATAAGGATGCCATACAAGCCGCCCAAAAATCATCATCGGCATCAATATACGCCGCCTCGTCAAATATCAAGATTGTTGGTGTATAACCACGAAGAGCATCTTTAGATGTCGCAACTGCTTTAACTTCACATCCATTTGTTAATTTAAAATGTCTTTGTGAGTTTTTTTCAGCAGAAAAACCAACACCTACCCAACTAGGCCATTGTTCAGTAAATCCTCTAATTTTATTTGCAACCTCAACTGCTGTATCTAATTTGTTAGCAATAACCAATATTTTTTCAGGGCTATTCTTTTTAGCAAAAACAAGTTTTTTTGATGACCAAGCGGCTGTCACAGTTGATACACCTGCCTGTCGATACTTTAATGCAATATTTTCGTTATAGTTTTCATAATCTTCAACCAAACTAACTTGGTCAGGAAATAATTCTAATGGGACATACTTTTGAACAGTGTTGTCATATGTCTGTAAATAAGTTTTAAGGGCGTATGGTGTTGATTTCATACACTTGGCATACTCCATTAAAACTGCTTCTCTTGATAAACTCATATACTATAAATATAAAATTTATCTTAAAATAGAAAACCCTTCATCTCTGAAGGGTTTTAAAGTTTTTAGTTGATGCCTAATCCTTTTAAGAAATCATCAAAATCCTCATCATCATCGTCGTCATCATCCTCATATTTCTTCATAGTATCTTCATATTCTTCTTCTTTAAGTTCAGCAATGATTTCATCAACCATATCTTTTACCATTTTCTTTCCTTTTGGTGAACCTGATAAAATTTCACGAGCCATTGCAAAGAATTCGTTTGGGGTAAGTTCGGCAAACTTAACAAGGAAATATTGTTGTAAGTTTCTCTTATCATCATCAAACAATTCATCAGGATAAGCTTCACGAAACTTTTGCCAAATAACCGGCCCTAATCTCATATCCCAAATTTCACCAACAACAGTATCTTGTGATTTAATAACCGCTTCTTGTCTTGTCTTATCTTTCGGTAATCCGTATGTTCCTGCAATTTCCATAACACCTTTAGCAAGTTCATGAATAAGGATTGGTAAATTAACACCACGAGCCTTTACTGTCGGTGGGTCAGTCTTAGCGTCTAACTCAGACATACCATATGTCGATTCTCCACCACCTGCCATACCTTGAACCATTGAGTCAGGCATTAACCAATAAAGTGAATCAGCAAATGACATAAAGACACCATACATATTCAATAATCTTGGGTTAATAGCATTTAACTCTCTATTTAATAATTCAAACATATAAGAAGATTGTTTAGCCGCTCCTTGAATAAGGGAGTTTATAAACCTTCTTTTAGCCTTTTCTAAATCAAATTTTTCAAATGAATCCATGAAATCCTCAAGTTGTTCTTGTTCTTCTTCAGAACCAAACATGTTTTCAATTTCTTCTTCACTTGGTTCTTCACCTTTAGCAGATAACTTACTTGAATCAATGTCATTTGGTTTAACCAACTGAACATCATACTGTAATGCTCCTTCAGGAATACCAAATTCCTTTTGAACAACCTCAATTGCTAATTCTTCCAAGTATTCTTTGTTTTCAGATTCAATCTGAGCGATTTCTTGCATAGCGTTCATCACCATCATTTGAAGTCTCATCATTGAATTCTGCGAAGTCACATCTTCAATACCTGTATATCTTTTTAATCTGTTAATAACCTCTTTAAATCTTTGAGACGCAATAAGTTGTTCAAAGTTAGATGGTTTATCCGGACTTTCAGGTGTTATTTCAGGAAATGCTTTACTACCTGAATGAGGTGTTTCACCTTTCTCAAATTTAGATTGAATATCAGGTGCCATTCTTTCAGGGCCTTCATATCCGATAGGTGCCTCATTAAGTCGACTAACCAATCTTTTTACTAATTTTTCTTTTTTCATCTTACTCACCTTTTAATTTAATATTCATTTTACCAAAACTCAAATAAGATGGTAATTCACCTTTTGGTCTTGGTTCAGTGTCTGGTGCTGGTTTGAAAGGATTTTTTCTAGTCGGAGTAGTTGTCTTTTCCTTTTCCTTAGTTCTTTCTTTTTCTTTTGTACCAGAACCTTTTGGTCTTGGTTCAGTGTCTGGTGCTGGTTTGAAAGGGTTTTTTCTCGTAGGAGTTGTTGTTTTTTCTTTTTCTTTTGTTCTTTCTTTTTCTTTTGTTTGTGATTCCAAAATACTTCTGATTAAATCTTTTTTTGTCATAGATGGTCTTAAATTTTCTTCAATGATTTCTCTCATTTTTCGTTCCAAAATAACTTCATATGGATTTTTACCTTCTTTTAATGACTTTTTGACATCAAGAACACATCTTTCAAATTTCTTATCTTCACCTTTAGTGTAATCGTCTTTCTTTTTACCTTCTAAACCCAATGATGATGTACAGATAGCCCAAGGATTTTTTTCAACTTTCTTTTTTGTTTTTTTCTTACCCTCAGTCATTTCACCTTCAGCTGTTGATATTTTTAAAACTCCGTTTTCCACTTTAGCGGTTGATGGTTTGTTAGGGTCATTTGATTTTGGAATTACCGCCCCTTTATTTTGAATATCCGATAAAGGTATATTTGTTGTTGTTGTTATATCTTTAGTTTGGGTAATTGCTTCTTTAGTTTCAGATTTTTTACCACTCGAAAACATATTCCCAATAGGTTTATTCATTTTACCATAACCAATAAATCCATGGGCATTAACCATAGATTCATATAAGGTATTAATTTGTTTTGGAGATTGTTTACTTAAATTTTCTTTAGTAAAACCTATCTCAACTAATTTTTGAATTTGTTTTTTTATTTCCATCTTCTTCAAACTCTTTATAAAATTCAAGGATTATATCCTTTTCATATAATTTATCTTTAACTTGTTGTTCAGTCATTCCAAAGTGAAAAACTAATCTTTCATCTTTATCACTATCTTTTTCCCAAGCTAAAGCTACCACATTATCTAACGCATCTTTCATACAAAAAAAATCGGAGTTTTGAATGAGCTCCATATCTATTCCGTCTCTATTCAATACTCCTACTTTTTTAATTTCTTCAGTATCAGGTGGTGTTGGGTTTCCGTTAGCTGGAACTGTGTCCCAATCATCACCAAATACTTCAGTTGTTTGTGAGAAAATAAACTCATAAGTTTTATTTCCTCTATAATTTGCCCCTAATCCGTTAACAAAAACTAAATAACTCATAGGATATTACCTTTTGGAGATACCTTAAGTTGTTTGTTTTTATTTTCAAATACTAAATTACCTTTATTAGTTTTACCTACAAAAGTTACAAACGGGAAATTGTTAACAATCTTTTTTGATATTTCAGCTTGAGCTTCAGTTAAAGATAATCTTTCAATTTCTTTATTATACTTAATCTTTCTTGATTCTGAAATAACTTTTTGTTCTTTTTTCTTTTCTGTAATAAATTTCTTTTCATTTTCATTAATTACAACATAACCTTTAAGAACTTTTTCAATTGTAGATTCTTTAAAAATACTTTTAAGAGCGGATTCTACATAACTTTCTTCGTTGAATTCCCCTTCGTCCATCCAACCTTCATCCATTTCACCTTCAGGTTCTGCAATTGGTTCTTCCTCAGAAGACATTTCAGGTTCTTCACTTGACATTTCATCTTCAGATGAACCCATATCTTCCATTCCGTAGTCAGATTCTTCTTCACCTTCAAATCTTGTTAAGATTTCTTCTTTATCATCTTCATCTAATGATGATAAATCTAAAGAAGATAATATTGAATTAATAACATATTTTACATCTTTACTTGATAACTCTTCCTCACCTGAATAATCTCTAATTTTTTGAGCTAACTTTCCTGTTAACTTTTGGATAGATTTAAATGTAACTGGTTCACCTTCTCCACCTTCTGATGGTAATTCATCCATATCTGATGGTTCTTCCATACCCATTTCATCTCCTTCAGGAGCAATTGGTAAATCGTCACCCATATCAGTACCCATATCAGAATCCATAGATGGTTCTGCAGGTGCTGGAGTTTCCTCAGGTGCCGGTGGAGGTAAATCTGAAGGTTCTTCAGCTGGAGCTTCCATTTCAGGCTTTGGTGTTTTTAACATGTATTTCTTATCTTCAGTGAATAAAGAAATTCCTTCACTAATACCGTTAACTCTATTAATTTCACCAGCCATTAAATTTAATTTTCTCATAGCCGCCGAGTATGAAGAAAAGTGTTTTCTATTCTTCATGTGGTCAATATAATCTGAAACAGATTCACTGATTTGTTTTTTGATAATATAACCTAATCTTTCTTTTACAATTTCATAGGTGTTACCATCAGCTAATGTTACTCTGTAATCAACTGAAGATGTTTCATTAATTGAATTTGGAATATTCTCGTTATAACGAGCGATTTCCATAATTCTTTGGATTTTATCCATACCTTGTAGTTTTTCACTACCAATTGGTTTTAGTTTGCTCATAATTTTTTAACTATTTAATCCGTTAAAACCGCCTATTGTTACGGCATTTAATTGTACTACAGTATCTCCTGAAATTGTTCCACCTCCATATGTTGGGTGTGGTTGTAACGTTGATGTACAACTATTACATGCGGTTCCACCTGTAGTGTTGTTAATAACTACATATGTATATGTTCCTGAAGAATACTGCGCCATAATATTATTTTTTCTTTATAAATATAAGGAAAATTAAGATTTTTTTAGATTAAGTAAAAAATCTATCTTTTGTTCCATCAGTGATAATTCTTTATCGACCAATTTATTCTCTAAATTAAATAGTTTTTCCAAATAATCACTTCTTCTTAAGTACTTAAAGACCAAATTTTCATATGAATATTCACCATCTTTTTTAAGACCTGAACTTCTATATTTTTTAAGTTTTTCTTTAAATTTTTTAATATATTCTCTTGCTTCATCGATATCTTTCTCCGATGCGTTATCAACCACAGTATCAATCTGTGTTTTCCAGTGATTAATTTTCGACTTTAATAATTTAGTATCAATACTAACTTCCTCTTTTTCAGGTTTAACCAACCACTCATCATATAACACAGAATAAACACCTGAACTAAAATGTGACTCACTTTCATTCTGAACATAAAGTTCAACTTCATATCCAAAAATTTTAATATCGTGATTGGTATTAAAAATTGTTTTTTTCACTTTAAACAACTCTTCATATAGTGGAAGTTCTGTATCTGAAAATTGAATAAAATCAGAAACAACGTGAAGGTCGATATCAGAATACTCTGACCAATTATAATTTGCTAATGAACCTGTAAAAATTACATCTTCAACTAAAATAGGTACTCCGATAAAATCAACAAATTCATTTGCTGTGTGAAGTAATTTTTCTCTTACTTCTTTACGCAACTTCATGTTCTCATCCCAAATTTTTGAGTTGAGTTTATCTTGAGCAAAAAAACTTTTAATGATATTATTGTCTTTCACAAATAATAAATATCTGTAAATTACAATCTTTTATATTTGTAAGCCTTTGCGATGTTTTTACTAAAATAACTTCCTTGTGATTCCGCCATTCTAAAACGAGTATATACTTCGTGTGGTACATCGTCATACTCATATTGAATACCTGTCTTAAAATCAACAATTAACTTCTTAGATTCAGTGTTATAATCAGTTTTAGTAATGTTTGATGACTCGATTTCACAAATGATGTTAGTTCCTTTGATTGTTTCTTTAAGAATTGCCATAACTTTTTTTTGTAAGTATAAAAAAAATTGTATTAGTTTTGTAGTTGAATTTAACAAGAAAATAAATTAATCTTAATCAAAACAATTTTTATGACAGATTCAGTTGATGAAGGTGGAAAACTACCAAAAAAGACAGAGGTAAACTCAAGTACACCTGTTCTAGACAATTTTAGTCGTGACCTTATTAAACTTGCCGAGGAAGGTAAATTAGACCCAGTTGTAGGTAGGGAAAACGAAATATTACGAATTGCACAAATTCTTTCAAGAAGAAAGAAAAATAACCCAATTATTATTGGTGAACCTGGTTGTGGTAAGACCGCAATTGTTGAGGGGTTGGCTATGAAGATTTTTGAAGGTGATTGTCCAAGAAACCTAATTGATAAACGTATTTTATCATTAGAGATGAATTCGGTAATTGCCGGAACAAAGTATCGTGGTCAATTTGAAGAACGATTAAAGGTTATCTTGGAAGAAATTCAGGCAAACCCTAATGTTATTCTATTCATTGATGAAATCCATACTATTGTAGGAGCGGGTAACGCATCAGGTTCAATGGATGCATCTAACATTCTAAAACCTGCATTATCAAGAGGTGAAATACAATGTATTGGAGCAACAACATTGGATGAGTACAAGAAACAAATTGAAAAGGACGGAGCGTTAGATAGACGTTTCCAAAAAGTAATAGTTAGTTCTTCAACCAAAGAAGAAACATTACAAATCCTTAAGAATGTTAAAGACAGATATGAAAATTATCACAAGGTAAATTACACTGATGAAATTTTACAAATCTGTGTTGATTTGGCGGAACGATATATCACAGACAGAGAGTTCCCTGATAAAGCGTTTGACATCTTGGATGAGGTTGGAGCAAGAGCTCAGGTAGATGTGAAAAATCCTGAAATTATTGATGAATTAAAACGTCAGGCATTAGAAATTAAACAACAAAAATTACTTGTTGTTAAAAAACAGAATTACGAAGAAGCCGCAAACTTAAGAGATAAAGAAAAGAAAGTTTTATCACAACTCGATATTGAAAAGAAAAAGTTTGAACAAACTCTTTTAGATAATAGAAAAACAATTTCTGAAGAATTGGTTTATGAGGTAGTGTCAACAATGACAAAAATACCTTTAACTAAACTTAATTTAGATGATAAAGTTGCTCTTATTAATTTAGAAGAAGAGTTAAACAAATCAGTAGTTGGACAAAAAGATGCTGTTACTAAAATTGCAAAATCTATTCGTAGAAATAGATTAGGTATCAAAGACCCAAATAAACCAATTGGTTCATTTATATTCTTAGGTTCAACAGGTGTTGGTAAGACATTGTTGGCTAAAGAATTGGCTAAACAAATTTTTGGAAGTGAGGAAAACCTTATCCGAGTTGATATGTCTGAATTCCAAGAAAAACATACCGTATCTCGTTTGATTGGTTCACCTCCTGGTTATGTTGGATATGATGAAGGTGGACAACTTACAGAACAAGTAAAAACCAAACCATATTCTGTAGTATTATTTGACGAGGTTGAGAAAGCCCACAAAGATATCTTCTCAGCATTACTTCAACTATTAGACGAAGGTTACATGACGGATAGTTTTGGAAGAAAAATCAATTTCAAAAACTGTTTAATCATCATGACTTCAAATCTTGGGGTGAAAAAGATGCAAGAGTTTGGTGCAGGTGTTGGATTTAGTAAGACAGGTAATGTTTACACCAATGAAGAACTTAAGAAAACGATGTTGAATAAAGAATTGAAGAATCACTTCGCACCTGAGTTCATCAATCGTTTGGATGAAGTAATTGTATTCAACACACTTCAAAATGACGATATCCAAAAGATTGTTTTGGTTGAAATTAACAAACTAAAAACTCGTCTATTAAACTTGGGTTACAACATTAATTTTGGTCAATCAGTAATTGACTTTGTTTCAAAAGTAGGATTTGATGATGTTTACGGAGCACGTCCTCTAAAGAGAGCAATCCAAGAAAAGATTGAAGACTACATTTCAGATGAAGTATTACGTGAAAAAATTGTATTAGGTAAGACTTATAATATCGAAATCAATGAAGAAGAGGTTTCAATAACAGAAGTTGAAGTCCAACCTGATGAAACACCAAAAGTGAAAAGACCAAGAAAGAAAAAGGGGGAATAAACCCCCTTTTTTTATGATTAAAAATTAAACATTTGTGAATTATGTATGAATTGGTATTTCTGTTTACCAAGTTCTTCGATTAGTTTTTTACCTGTATTCATACCAGCAAAAACTTCATGGACAACAACATACTCATTTGGTGTGTGATAGTTATGATATCCGATTGAGAAGTTGATACAAGAGAAGTCAAACTTCTTACGAAGTTGCCAAACATCAGTGTAAGGGTGTTGCATATATTTTGGTTCAGACAACATACCTTCAGAAAGAACTTTTTTAGCTTTTGTTTCAAATTCAGAATCCGTTTCAAATACTTTAACACCATAACAATATTCTGTTACCATGTAGTCGTCAGGAGCGTCAAATTGAATTGCGTAACCTACATTACTAAAGAAATCTCTGTCAGCTTCTTTTGAACCCAAACAACCAACTTCTTCAGATACAAATAAAGCAACTTTAATTACATCAAAGACTTCCAATAACTGAAGACAAGCAAACACTCCACACTTATCATCACCACCAATACCTGTTGGGTTACCCAAATCGTTATATGCCTTAAGAGATAAACTTAGATTACCTTTTGAATCTTTAAGTTGTTCTTCATGGATATTGATTGTGTCAATGTTATGAACCGTATCGGTATGTGCGACAATACAAGGATAAAATTCACCCTCGTTTATTTCACCCTTTGTGACATAAACATTTCCAAAGTCATCAACTTTAAAATTGTGTTTTTTTTCGGTTAAATATTCAACCAAAAATTCAATCATTAAATCTTCTTTAAATGATTTTGTAGGTATTGACAATACCTTTTTTAAGAAATCAACATTTTCTATCATAGCTCATAAAGATAAGCTATTTTTCTATTAAAACAATTCAGGATGATATAAAAAATTTAAAAAAGTATCATAATCAATTTTAACGGTTTGGTTAAATTCATTTTTACTATGATTACTATATGTAACAAGTATCTTTCCGTCATCAACATCTTGAATTATGAATTTGTTTGGTGTCTTTTCACCAAATGTTTTTTGTGAAGGAAATTCATACCATTTATTAAATTCACTATACTTTAACTTTGATAATTTTTCAAGTATTTCAGAGTTTTTACGATAAGAATCGATATTATCACTATTTTCAATTTTTTCCATGATTTTGTCAAGATTCCAAGTTACACTTCTGTTAAAACCTTCATCATCATAATTTTGACTATCAAAATAAGCATAATAATCTTCATATAAATCTTCATCAAACTGTATTCCCAATTGGTCAATACTTGTTTTTAACATATCTGAAAGTTTAGCGTCTTTGTCTTCACCAGATTTATCCCAAGTATTTAAAAGAATTGCTACAGTTGTCATGTAGAGATTAGTACATTTTTTCTCAAAGATATTTAAAGGAAGTAAAGCGTTACATAATTTAGATGTAACATATTGTCTTAATCCTTTAACCAAGGCTTCATCATATTCACTTGAATAATCGTAAATAATACTATCTATCTCATTTGAAAATTCATTTTTTAACCACTTACAAATTTCAATAACTTTATCGTTATGATTTCTTAAATCATCAACGGAAAGACTAGGTCTTAATATTTTTACTATTTGTTTAACCCTATCTAAATTCTCATCATTGAAATAGTGTAGTAAATAACCCTCGTCCCAATCATAATCCATGGAATAATCATCAACAAAAACATTACCTCCATAATACCCCCCTTGGAAAGCAACTCTAATTAAATAACCGTTATTAGTTTCATCATTATTTCTAGTGAAAAGGTCAACATAATCATTAGTATCAAACGTTAAATAAACCAAAGACTTACCAAGATTTTTTTCATTTATTCTTGTAATACGTAAAATATCCTCATCGTCTTCGTACCTAACAAAATTTGCGGTAACTAAATCTTCCGTAAAATCTTTTAATGCCTGATAAAGTTGACTCATTAAACTTTTTTTTAATAAATACTTGGTAAAAGAAGAATATATTTATATCTTTGTAACATAGTTCTTTGAGTATATGGGGATGTTTTTGGATTTGACAGGTATGAATCTGTCATAAAACGCACGTCGGGGCTAAACTAACCCTGTAAAACTGGTTTAAAACACAAACGGCAACACAATTGCAAAACTTTCTACACTCGGTTTAATCCGTACTGAAGAAGTAACTGTAGCCTAATCTAAGATTAGTATACAACGGGGTCGGTGAGCATATAACCTTGCAACAGAAGCTTGTACTGTGGTGTGGTTTCTATCCGAAAAGAAACAAAGTGGAGGATTAGTTCTCAGTAAACCGAACCACTATAAAATAAGGGAATTGTGAAGTTTCGGATTGTTTAGAAAAACAATGACCTAAACGTGTAGTGTTTTATGGTCGACATATTTGGACCGGGGTTCGAACCCCCGCATCTCCACCAATTAAAAAGGGACTTTTCAGTCCCTTTTTTTATTTTATCATTTTTGATTTAATTCTTTTAACATCTTCTAAAATATTCTTTTTCTTTTGTTCAGATTCAAATTGTGGTATAATACTTTTAACTTTATCTAAAATATCATCTAATTTATATCCGAATATTTCAAACCCATTATCATCGTCTTTCACATCATCATCAGAAAAAAGTTCTTTTGCTTTATCCACCAATCCTTTTTGACTTTCTTTATCACCTACCTTTGCATCTGATAAGTCACCTAATCCAACATAATCTAAAAATTTATCAAGTTTACTTGGTTCTTGTAATGGTATTTTTGACTCAATTTTATCAAAATCAATATGGTCTAAATCTAAATCTTTAACTGATGAACAAAATTCAGAAGTGCCGTGACCTTCATCTTTTCCACTTTCAGACCAAGAAAAATGATAGTGAACACCTGTTGAATGTTTACTTGGATGTCTATATTCATCAATAAAAGTAAACCCAGGATATTTTTTTCTTACAGCACATAACACAGTTGATATTCTATCTAATTCTTCATCATCATTTTTATCAACCCCTTTAAATACAACGTCATTAGCATTACCTTTATTATGTCGACTATTTGGGTAACTTTGGTGGAATTTATCTCTACCTGAACCAAATCTAATTTTTAGATGAGGTAACTCTTGTTTTAAGGCGGCGGCGGCTTTTTTCAAAACATCACCAAATTGAGGGGTTAAGTCTCCGACCTCAGCCATGGTTGATTTTGTTTCATAACCTAATCCCTCCAAATAATTTTTAACACTTGATGCCACAGGACGAGCAATTGATTCTTCTTCAAAGATATATTCTAACTTACGTAGTTCTTTTAATGATTGCTCGTGTAATTGTTTTTTATTCATTATGAAAATGGTATATTTATAAATATTATGGAAAACAATAAATTAATTCAAATCGCCAAAAAGTTATCTTTATCCATTAAAGATAGATATGTTACACAAATATCAAGAAAATTAAATGACCGTAAAGGCCCGTATCGACAAATGATGTCCGTGTTAGAAGGATGGGATTTTGTTAAATTGGTATTTTTAATCAACGCCATTAATAATGGTGAAAAAGAATTTGAATCAATATTATGGAAATTAGACAATGAAAGATTTACCTACGCAATTGCCACTGTATTTGATACTGAAGTTCAGGAAAGCTGTGATTACTGTGGTGGTGATGGTGAGATTAGTTGCAGTGAATGCGATAGTTCAGGTGAAGTAGATTGTGATGAATGTGGTGGTGAAGGTGAAGACGACGAAGGTGAAACATGTTCAAATTGTGATGGTCGTGGTAGACTTGATTGTGATACCTGTGGGGGTAGCGGTCATGAAGATTGTTATGACTGTGGTGGTACAGGTGAACAACAAAAAAGCGATGCTTACGAATTAAAATTAGACTTTTATTTTAGTATTAATGAAGAATTAAAATCAGAAGTTAGTGAACTTAACAGATATGACAAAATTGACTCTGACACAATCACAGATTATGAAGATACAAATGAAACTATATTAGTATACGCATCACCGATGGCAATAGAAGTTGAGACAAATGAAGATTTAGAATATAATACTGAATATTTCTATGAAATAGATACAGCAGGATGGGTTGGTAATACGGCTAGTAACCCAAACTTTGATTTAGATTATTAAATCAAAAAGTTTCTAACTGACTGAGTGTCTTTTTTGAAGTCCTCTCTAAAATTCTTTGTAAACTCCTCATTTTCACAATATACTTCAACATGTTCACTGAACACCCAATCCATACAAAGAAGAGCTATTAAATGATTTTCTTTGTCCATAATTGGTAATGAAACCATAGATTGTGTTCCAAACTTTTTAATTAAAGCTCTCGTTGCAATATCAGGGATAAGTTCACAATCGTGAATAAACAATCCGTCATCCATAGTTTGTTTAATTAACCAATTGTAATGACTTACAAAAACATTTTGTATTTTTTCAGTTATTCTTTCAAGACCATCTGAACATCTTTCATATGTCACAGACGCTTTTTGCATTGCTGATGATGTATAGAAATTACCACCATTGTGAAATTGAATAACATATATTCTATCAGCATTATATTTTCTTCTAATTTCTCTTAAAGTAGAGTGAACAATTTCATCTGTTTCAATTTGCTGAGAAAGTTTGTTTCTTGAACTTTGCTTTGCTCTCTTTTCCTTCATCATATTGAAAAACCCCGCAGTTATTAATGCTATAACAATTGATGTAACTGAGGTAATAATCGTTGGTACTAGTTCCTTCACTTTTTCTTTCTTTAAAATTTATGTAACTGATTTATAAATAGTTTAAAAAATAAAAAAAGGGTCAATATTAACCCTTTTTTTAATGTGGTACCCCCGAAGGGATTCGAACCCCTGACCCACAGATTAGAAATCTGTTGCTCTATCCTACTGAGCTACGAAGGCAATTATTTGTCACAAATATACGTGTTTTTTGTTACACCATCAAATTTTCTTGACAACGTATCTGTAACCTGAGTCAGAATTCATCTGAAGAATAGATTTAAAATCTTCAGCCTTTTCTTCAGCATCAAATTCTAAAATTTCGTCCTGAGAATTTAAAATAATAACAGGTAATTCTTTCTTGTCGACCTTAATATACTTAACAATACAATACATAATTAATATCCAAAATGTGTTCCACTATAATTATCCCAAGCGTCATCAAACGAAAATTTAACTCTATCGTATTTTTCAATTATAGAAGATGATTTTTCCTCAATAAAGTTTGGATTTGAAATAAATTCTTTCCATGTATAAAAATCATGTAAACTTTCTAATACCTCTAAAGGAACTAGTATAAGTTTATCATGAGTTAACCCTTTAACATCATTTCTATATTTTTCAGATATTTGTATTTTGTTTTCCGACATAACAATTTAAGTATAATAATACTTATTGGAAAATTCAATTTGTCTCAATAAATTTTTATTAATATATTTGTGATTATGAGTGGAATATTGGTTCTTAATTCAGATTATAGTCCCTTAAATGTAACATCGTTTAACCGTGGGTTTAATTTAGTATATAAAGGAAAGGCAGAGATTGTTAAATCATCTGAAGAACCAGTTGTATGCGGTGTTATGAAATTTGTTAGACCATTGATTATTCGTCTTTTAAATTACGTTTCTTTTAACAGAAGAAGAATACGTGTTAATCGTCATAGAATCATGAGACGTGACAATAATGCCTGTGTATATTGTGGTAGTAAAAAAGACCTTACAATCGACCATATTATCCCAAAATCAAAAGGTGGGGGTAATACATGGGATAACCTAGTTACGTGTTGTATAACGTGTAATTCGAAGAAAGGGGACAAGTTATTGAGTGAGACTAATATGAAGTTAATGAAAAAACCCACAGAACCTACTATATTTTCGGATTCTGTGGGTCAGTCTTTACAAAAAGTTTGGATTGAATTCCAAAAAAGTTTCTAATTATTTTTCAATAATTGATTTTTTAATTTTTTCTTCAAGTGACTTGATATCTGTTTTAACACCTTCAATATAATTTTGTAGATGTTGTCTTACACCTTGCTTAAGTTGTTTATCATCAAACTTAATTGACTGAGATACAATACCTTTTAATCCTTCTTCTTCTTTTGAAGATGATTGTGCAGATTTTGTAACCGCAGTTGCAATAGCCTCAGGAACATCATATTCGTTTTTAAACATATCTTTAGCTGAAACTTTTTCTAATTCAGATTTTATGTTCTTTCCCATTTCTGATGTTGGTTGTACTTGTAGTTTGTTTAAAATATACTCAATTGCTCTATTTTTAAATTCAGTTTCTTTTCCTTGGAAAATAACATCAAATGATTTTTCAAATTCTGCGTTTGTTGCTTCGTTTAAATTTTTAGTTTTTCTGAAATTATTAAGTCCGTCAAAGAATTTTTTGAAGTTTTGTTTTTGGAAATCTTCAGATAATGAAATTAAAGTTTTTTCATTTTTCTTTGATTTTAATTTGGTTTGAATATTTTCTTTAATCATTTTACCTTCTTGAAACACTCTTAATTTAGTTTTTACTCTACTTTCCAAATCCGTCTTTAACCAATTTGAATTTTTTGAATTACACATTTGAATAGCCTTTTGAACTGTTTCACTTCTATCTGAAGATGATTTTAAAGCATTTCTTAAATTAACACATAAATTTCTATTAGCACCTGCTGATAAAATTACTTCAGCACTTGAGTCAGCTGGTGTATCTGAAGGTCTAACATTTTTAGTTTTTCCTTCTTCACTTCTACCACCTGAAATATATGGTGTAACTTCTTCACCACTATCTTTTAAAAACTTAGTAAATAAATCACTTTTTCTATCAACACGAGTAAGTTCGTCTCTCATCCAAACTTTATGTAACGACAATAATCTAACAATTGGGTGTTGGTAAATTTGATGTTCTTTACCATCTTCATCCATCCAAACATTTTCATCCCAATTAATATCATTAGCATCAAAACCACAAAAATCAGATGGTACTAAATTACCATACCAACCTTGTTCACCTGACCATTCAATAAATTCTCTAGTTTTTTGATTTAATGTTTCAACACCTTCTCTTCTATATTTTTTTTCAAATAAATTACCTAAAGTCCAAGACTCACATTTTCTTTTTTCTGACTCAATTGCTTTTTCAAAACTAACGTCAACCCCTTCACCTGTCTTTAACCAATTTTCGTTTTCATCTTTAATTTGTTTACCTAACGATTGTAAAGCCGAGTTAGGAGAATTAAGTAAGAATTGGATAAACTCATTACCATATTCTTCCCAAGCAATTTTGATAGAATCAGCATCATCTTTTATATCTGAAATAATATCTTTAATATTTTTTTTGCTAAAAAAACCATAACGAAAACTTTTTAACCATTTTCTGAATTTATTTGACCTATCAATAGTATTAATTGGGAATTCAACTTTTTTAGTTTCAGTATCTTTTTTATCCTTAGAACCAGAATCTTTTTTATTATCAGAACCGCCTGGTCCTTTACCCTCTTTTTTATTATCAGAACCGCCTGGACCTTTACCTTTATCACCTGAACCGCCTGGACCTTTACCTTTATCACCTGAACCTCCTGGCCCTTTACCTTTATCACCTGAACCTCCTGGCCCTCCACCTGAACCTCCTGGCCCTCCACCTGAACCGCCTGGACCTATTTCATTTAATATATCTATATTTTCTTCCATATTAATTATTTAATTAATCCCAATTCCAAGTATTGTTACTATATGTCATACCCCATTGTTTATTACCAACAATAGCAATTGCCTTGTTTGGTGATACTGTTGCGTCATAGAGTATATCACCTAACGTGTTAATATCCCATTTACCGGTATTATGTTCTCCATTAGCATCTGCGGTTAACCATGTTTTAATTGTCTCTTTAGTTTGGTTGTTTGTTTCTTTTTGGTCACCACCACCTTTTGGTGTTATTGTTGGTGTTATTTTATTATTATCATCTTTGAATAACTTATAATTATAAGTATTAGTTGGGGTCTCAACAGTTAATTCCTCAATAGGACCAAGAGCTTCGTTTTCATAAGTTTTATATGAAACTCCATAACCATCTGCCTTTAAAAATAGTTTTTCTAAATCGTCTGGTTTTGCAACATTAAGATATGCATTTAAAATTGCCTCACTCGCATTTTCAGTTGAGGGATATACTTTTTTAATTTTTGTATATGGTTTCTCTCGTAATTCATCAACAGTTTCTGGAATTTTTGATAATCCCTCTACCGCATAATAAACCACTACCCCAATTATAATAAGAGAACCTACACTTACCCCCATAGTAACCCCTTTTTTTCTAACGTATTCTAATACTTTATACCATTTCTCACCTTGGAACGCACTTTTAATTCTACCCCAAATAGATGGTTTTTGAAGTTGTTCAAATAAATACTGTCTAGCTTTGTACTCCCCTTCTGATTTGATTTTACGTTTAGTTTCATCTTCAAAATATCCAAACCAATCAGCAAATTTCTTTTTAGATAATAAAGGGTCACCTTTAATTTTATTTCTAACGGAACTACGAATATTATCATATTGGTCATCAATAGCTTTTGCCTTTGCAATTGCATCTTCCGCTTCTGTCCTTGCATTTTTTAAAGGTTTGCCATACACATCATCTAAAGCAGCCTTTAATTCATTATCGAGGACATCATCCCCAGTTTTAATTTCTTTTACTAATAAATCAAAGTCGTCAGCAGTTTTAAAAACCAATTTAGGAGGTAAATTAGCGCCGCTTTCTATTTTTGTGATAACATTCTTTACGTTTGTTCCCACATTGTCTTTAAACCAAGTTTTTGCAATAAGTTCAGCACCTTCAGGTGTTCCAATAATTTGTTTCATTATTGTTTTTGAAACTGTTTCAACGACTGCTTCCGGAATTTCTTTTTTTACAATTGCCGCTGATAGTTCTTCTAAAGTATTATATGTTTTCGGTATAGTGTTACGATAAGATAAATTTCTTGTTTCACGACTAACAACGTCATCAATTACACTCATCGCGTTGTCATCAAAACTTTTTCCAACATCCGCAATTGCTTGTACTAAATCACCCACTTGTTCAGATATTAAATCATTTTGTTCGAATTGAAAATCTTCAATTATGTCTGTCTTTTTAATACCCATTATTTCTTGGATTCTAAAAAGCTCCTCATTTAAAACTTGTTTCATAATCTTTTTATTTATAAATATACTTTTATTTAAAAAAACAATATATTATTCATCAGAACCTAAATATTGTTCATAATCATCATAGGTTTTCTCTAAAGAATCTCTTGTCGCTATAATTTTAGGATTTGTTAAAGATGACATCATTGGTTTAATTGTCTTTACATCAATTGGCTCCATCTTTTCAGAGTTATCAAGTCCAAGAGTTTTAGATAACTCTTGAGCCAATTTTTCTATTTCATTTTTTTTATTTTGTTTATATGTTTCAGTTTGATATTCCTCAGGTACCTCAAGTCCTGGTCTCCATCTAAAACCCCATGCTTCTGATAACTTTTTATTATCTTCAGCACTACCGTTTGAACCAAACAATTGTTTAACAGTTTCCCATTTATACCCTTCAGCTTCAACTTGTGTTTTAATGTTTCCTCTAATTAAAGGTTTAAAAGTTTCATAACCTCCTTTCGCAGTAAGAGGTAATCCTGCTCCAATAGTACCTGCGGCAAATACTTTACCCGCTAATTGACCTTTAGCCGCTTGATTTAATGCACTTTTAGAATTAGGAGATAAATTACTAACAATTTGTTTATTACCTAATATTTCTTTTGATTTCTCTTTAACCACTTGTTCATATTGTTGACGAACTGCTGGATTTTTCCCCATTTCAGTTTCGAGCTCTTTAAGGATTACATCTAAATTTTCAGGTAAATTTTTAGTGTTATTTTCTAAAAGAGCTTTTGACATTTGAACTATTTCCTCGTCAGTCAAATTACTTATTGCTTGTTTTCCAATATTTCCAAATCCGGCCTTTAGAATTGGTAAATCAAATAAAATACTTAAACCTAAAGTTAATGCCGCCATATTCTTTTCTCCTTGAGCGTAATATACTCCACTATCAACAATCCCTAAACCTAAAGAAACAAACGGGCCAACAACAGGTATCATTAAACTTACAATTTGTAATAATGAAAGTACGTCGTGGATATCACCTGCATTGGCTGTACTCACTGAACCAACCACCTTACCATCTTTCACATTTGTTGCACCAATAAAAAAGTCGTCTTTTTTAGCAGAATCTAGAGCAGTTATAATTTTTTTAACATTACCCCCAAAACCATACGCTTTAATTACTTCAGCGTAAGACGGAATATAACCGGTATATCTATTAATTGATGTTCTAGACAATCTACCAGCACTTGATGTCAATTTTCCATAATTTATTTTATAAAACGGTTTATATACCGCTAAATCTTGATTATAACACAAAAATTTATATATATGTTTTTGAGGAGCATTCCCTGTGTTAGTTTTTATATCACCAGTCTTAGGACATTCCCATCCAGACTTTTCATATCCGTAAGTGTCCGCAATAACTCCATTAACAGTTGATTTTTTCCATCCGCAAGCTATTGCTCTTTTTTGTAGTTCAGTCCCATCAAATCTTGGTTCAGTACTTTGTTCATTAATTGCTTTTGTAAGTTTACCAGATTTAATATCAGGTAAATAACGTGATATTAAATCTTGAAGAGACATTTCTTTCCCATTATAATTTACCGATAATTTGTTTTTTTCACAACCACCTTCATATCCCGATTTATTCAAATATAAGTTAGTGAATTTCCATACTTCAACCATTTCAGCCAACCACACTGCAAAAACTGCATACCATTCATCTTGTGTTTTAACTATAAAGGTTGGTATATTCCATTCACCACCGTAACCTGTTCCTAATGATTGTGCTAAATTTCTTTGTTTAGAATCTGAAAGACGACAATATCCTTTTTTTCCTTTGTAAGTTTCATTACCATCTAAATTGTTAGGTTCCCATTGGAAATCTTTAACCGTACCTCTATTACAGTAATCGTTCCCTGTTTTATAATCATCCGCCGCAAGTCCTTTTCTTATTATTCCCTGGCTAGCTTCAAGTGCTTTCTCATTTTCTATTTCTGCAGGACTTTTGGGTTTGAAGGTTTGTTCTGAAACAATTTCAGTATTTTCAGTGAGCGTCATTTCGTTGTTATATTTCATTAACAACAATACTCTTTCTAATAATTCTTTTTTCTTATTTTCCATATTACCAAACTTGATTTCCAACACCACGTTTAACACCTGATTGCCATTTTTCACCTTTCTTACCTAACATGTTGGCTTTACCACGAGTTAAAACATATAACTCATCCCAATTACTACCTCTTTTATTTGTGTTAGATGTTGCACCTCCACCACCGCCAGCCGCAGCGTCTTGTTCCCCAAGTTCATTTTTATCACCTCTGTTTTTGTCAGATGTTGTTAATTTTTGAAATAGGGAAATTATGTAATCAACGTCGTGTATCATTATTACATAAATATAACTCTACCAATAAAAAAGTGGATAATTTAGAACAAGAAGGACGGTGGAATTTTTTTTGGATTGTTTGAATAATATTCTTCCATAAATGATGTCAGTTCATCTGTATCAACCTCATATTCTTTTTCATCTGACGCTTCCTCGTCAATTATAAGTTCATCAGTATCTTCTTCATATATAATTGGGAAATCACTTGATTCATAATCATAGTTTTCCAAAATGAAAAAACCGGACTTTTCAATAAAGTCCAGTTCAAATTCATGTTCTCTAATTTCATCATCACCATCTTCCTCTAATCTGAAACTAACCTGTAGTATTTCAGATTTTGGATTATAGTAATAATCAACTATTTCTTTGATGTTCATTTTACAAAATTCTCTTAAACCAATTTAATGATTCGCTGATATTTTCTTGTACTAATGGAGCCTTTGATTTTAATTTAATACTTTCCTCAAGTTCTTCCATAGTATATCCTTTTCCACACTCACATGTTTCACCCTCTTTCATTTCAGTTCCACATTGCTCACATTGTTCTCCCTCTTTCATAGATGAACACTGTTCACACATTTCACCTTCATATAAACCATTACACTCATCACAAACTTTTTTAAGTTTTCGGTTAACTTCTTTGTTTGTATATTCTTTAACTTCACCCATATTAGATACAGTAATTCCTTTTTCATCTAACGCCAAATTTTCCACGTTAAGGATTTGTTCTTTTGGTGTGTTAAACCCACGACTAACATATCCATCATACTGACTTCTATGTCTATCTTGTATTGATTGTTTTTCTTCTTCAGTAATATTTAAAAAAAATGCGTTTCTCATATATAATTGTTTTCTAAATAAATATACGGTTGATTGAATAATATTAATTTATTATATTTTACACATGGAAAAACCTTATCAACTATTACAACCAGTTTTTAAAGACCATCGTGGGTCTTTTACCCCAATTAAACTTTCTGACAAGTAGGTTCAATCAAACATTAGTATAAACGACGATATATTTGTCTTTCGTGGGCTACACTATCAAGATGAACCAATGGCTCAAACAAAACTTTTATCGGTTATCCAAGGAAAAATAATTGATTTTGTTGTTAACTTGGATAAAGAAAGTGAGGACTTTGGTAAACTTGAAACATTTGTTTTAACCTCAGGTGAATCGGTATATATTCCAAAAGGTTACGCTCACGGATTTTTGACACTTCAAAGTGGAACAGTTGTTAACTACTTAGTAGATAATGATTATTCTAAAGAACACGAAGGATGTATTCAATGGGACACCGTAGAAGAAGTAAAAGATATTATTACCAAATACATGAGAGGTTTTAACTTTAAAGTTAGAATTAGTGATAAAGACACCGAAGGAATCACATTAGAACAATATAAAAACAAATGACAAAAGAAGAAGTAGAAGAATTAGCCGAAGGAGCAATTCTATTAGACGGATTTGATGATTGTATTACAGGAATTGTTGAAGAGTTTGGTAATGGAGTAAGAATACTTTATTCACGTGATAAAATACTTGAGTCATTACAAAAAGATATGTCTTATGAAGATGCTTTAGAATATTATTACTACAATATTGTTGGTGGACATTTCGGTGAAAGAAATCCTTTGTTTTTACTTTAGAAATAATTTGCGTAAAACGAAATAATTTTTGGAGCGTATCTTCTTAAAGCAGAATTAATATTTTCCACTGTTACTTCTTTATTTTCATCTTCAAGTATACTGATTACTCCGTTTACCATTTCACCTTGAGCCTTATCCGCCATATCAACTAATTCATCAAATGCTTCGTTAGTGTCATTATACTTGTGTTCATGAGCTAATCTTTCTTTACCCATATAAAGATATGGTGCCGCCGCAAACATATTAACAACACTAGCTTCTCTTAATTTATTTAGATATCTTTTTATAAACAACATGTTAAAATGTTTTACTAACATCGCATGTTGTGTTAAATCAGTCGATTTATTTTCTTGTATATTTTTTTTCATTTTTCTTTCTCTCATTTCATCAAACTCAGACTCATACATCCATTTATCCTCATCCAATAAATAAAGACTTGACCCATTGTCCCATTTAACAACATACTGAGTGAATCCAGGGCCACTTTGAATTTTAGTAACGGTTCCTCTATCACCAAAAGATAATTGAGGTTCACCCAAAAGTTCAATGATTACAATTCTATCACCAGGTTTAAGTTCAGGATTTAATTTCTTACTCATATATTTATAAATATAATGAAATATCTAATTAAAGAATCTCAAAAACAAATTATCCTTGAAGCAATAAATGACAGGATTAAAGAAGTTCAAGAGGATGGTGTTGAACTAACAAAAAAGATTATTGAAGACACCAAATCTCACGCTTCGATAAACTTAAAGATGATGCTCACATGGGGAGCGGCAATCGGAGGGTTCATGGGGCCAATTATGCAATGGTTAAATGGACAGGTACCTGAATTAACTGAAAAAGATTTATCATTAATTGCCGCAGGTATTGCTTCAGTAATATTCTTTCAAGAAAGAAGTTTTACCAAATCAATTATTAAAAAGATTAAAGAAGATGGACTTGAAGAACCATTTAAATTGGGTGCAATCAAAGCCAATCAACTTAAAACTGTTTTAGCAGGTTTTTTAAAGAGTTTGAATTTATCAGCATTTACTGTAACAAATATGTTAAGTTACGCATTCTTGGTTCCGATTATACCAATGATATATGATGCTGTTTCTGAGGGTATTTGGGATATGAAAGATACTGAAATGTTAGTTAAATCATTATCAGCATTTGGATTAATAACAATTTCAGGTAATTTCTTAAAACGACTTATGGAATTGATTATCGATAGAATCACTAAATAAAATCAATCTTTAATTCTAAATCAGTTTTTCCTTTAAAAATTCTATGATAAGTTCCTTCAGGGATTAATAATACTTGTCCTTCAGTTAATTCTATTGGTAATTGATTATCCATTTGGAATTTCCACCCTTCACCCTGAACCACTTCAATCAATCTATCTTCTCTATCACGATGCCATTGTAGTTCACCACTATCAACATTGGATTTAAAAACTCTAATCTTTGAAGTTTCTGTTAATTTTCTATCTTTATACGGTTTCATATTACCAAAATCCTGGATAAGTTTTACCACCCCACAAATAACCAAAACGGTTTAAACGACATGCCCAATAACCAGCCGTTAATCTATCTTTTTTCTTAGCACACTGATGTCTTGCAGCAAATGATTTACGTGCTTTAGGATTGGATACCTTAGCTGTTAATCCACCATGAACATCACCAAATGAAATTTTCTTAACTCTACCTGTTGATGGGTTTTTAACATAAACAACATATTTCTTACCACCACCAGTATTTCTTCTTGGTTTACCAAGTTCAACTTTCTTTCCGTTATATTCAGCTTCAGAAATAAATGATTCTTCCATCGGAGTATCCAAGTAAACAACTCTACCACTTGATAATTTAACCTGTGTTCCAAAATCAGATTCAACAAGTTCAACATCATCTTCACTTAATTCAACCATTCCCTCGTAATATAACTCACGAGCTTCTTGAATAACATTAAAGAATTCCTCAGAACCAAATCTAAAGATATTATCATTTAATGGAACTTCATTTGTTATATGATAATTAAGGTGTTCTGAGATAAGTGGTTTTTCCACCGATTCTGTAAGAACTTTTTTGATAAGTTTTTTGATATTCATTTTTTACTTCGTAATAAGAAATACAACCCAAAGAACAATGCTGAAATACAGTAAAAAATTCCTGTGGTAATCCAATAAGAATTTGTGTAATCCAAAATTGCTTTGAACATTATGTCGAACCCTATTGGATTGAAAAACATTGCGAGCATAAGGCAATAAGTGGCAACATTTTCCTTTAGAATTCGTTTCATTTTCGTCATTATCCATTAACGTGGGTTTAAAGTTTATGAACAGAGTTCGTTTTATTTATAAATATATTTGTGTGGAAGAATATTTTGTATATATTTGTATTAATAATTAAATAATCAAGTCCTATGAAAAACTTATTTCTTTCTCTTGTTTTAGTGATGATTAGTTTAGTTGCAAACTCACAATTACCAAGTCATCTCAATTTGCAAGAAATACAAAAGGAATTTATGATTCTTTATTACAAAAGATGTGATAGTTTGGGTCACAAAATAGTTGAAGATAAATCTTTAGTTTGCTTGACTGAATGCCAAGTAAATTACCTTTCAAAACTTGAAGACATTTCACACGAACAAGAGGTAGGTTCTAAGTTTTACTCTTTAGTTGATAGATATGCCTTTTTTTACCCTCAAATGTCAAAAACATCAGGTGTAAATTTAGAAATGAGTGAAGTAATTTCTTTGGCAGGTGTAGGTAAAACTTTAAATAAACAAACCAATAAAGGATTAGCAAAAAGGTTATTCAATAATTTTTTAAAATCAGATTCTCATAGAGAAATTATGGATGATAAAAAATTAATAAAAGTTAACTTCCAAGTTGGATTAAATAAATGTAATTCAATCTACATTGTTGGTGTTCTTTCTAATCAAACATTAAAATAAGTTACCATAATTAATGGTAACTTATTTGGTCTTTTTTCTTTTTTTCAAAGTGACGTTTTGCGTCACTTTGTGTTTTTCTAACACACATTGAAACTGCGTCGTCACATGATTGAGTTTTTATTGAACCGTGTTTATTACCTCTTCTTTTTTTACGTCTACCTGAACCTCCGCCAGTTAAACTAAATTTCCATTTGTATAGCATTGCCCAATATTTTTGACTTGGGTTTGTTATTTTTTCAGGAGGAGTACTATCTGGTAAAGTTACATCTCTATCACCTGGAGCGTCAACATCGTAAAATATTTGTATTTTTACTGTTGGTCTAACATATCTGTATTTTTCATATGCTTTAGCACCACCTTTATCCGCGGGTTCAGGAGTCCCAAATTCATTTCTTTTCTTTTCTAAAGTTGTTGCTTGTGGTGTATTGGGTGTGACAAAATTATTAAAATTGTAATCAACACCTTTAGGTAAAAAACTATATCCCTTAGGTGGATTTGGGCCAGATGTACCATCACCATTTTGACCTTTAGCATTTATAGTCGTATTACGTTTACCTGTACACCACCCACCTTTTAAATTTTCATAATTTTTCATTAAAAAGTTTTCAACAGTTGCTGCTCTTGCTTCTGATAATTTTTCAAAACTTAAATCTTTGGCCTCACCTTGATTTCTAAATCGGCTAGCACTTGATTCTAAAGAAATACTTTGTATACATATTCCCGCATTAGGGTAAGTTTGTCTAAGATTGTCTAACGCAGTCTTGTATGGTTCAACAAAAGTTTGATAAAATTCATTTTCGCCTGCCGGTTTTAATCTCCAACTATTATTATCAAAAAAATCTTGTTGTACAACTTCGGATGGAATTATAACCGTATCAAGTTCTGGTGGTGTCTCAGACTTATTTGGTAGTTTCTGTTTTGGTAATTTCTCAAGTTCAGAAAATGATTGTCTTGTTCCTAATCTACAGTATTTATATCTATCTCGACCTTCAGAATTTTTTACTTTTTTAATAATATCCGCAGCGAAATACATGTCGTCAGTTTTTATTTTTCCCCATAGGTCGATTTGGTCTTGACCCGTAAGAATATTTTTTACGTACCCATTTTGATTTTCTTGGTAAACTAATGATTGAGCTTCACGGTATAAATCCATAAACTTTTCATTATCTTCAGTATTTTCACCTTTAGATTTAAATAACTCATACTTTTCTGAATAACCACCTTCACCTTGAGTTAATTTACTTGATGACTGAGATATAAATCTTTTTCTATCAGGAGTTTGTTCGCTAATAACTTTCTGTATAATTGCAACTAAATCATTTTCAGTTAACCTAACTATTTTTTTCATAAAAAAACTTTTTATATAAATAGATGAAATTTTAAAAAAAAGTATACTTATTGCTAAATAAATGAAATAATGGCAGCTAAAACAACTAAATCATCTAACTCAACGAAGGTTTCATTCGGAGTTAAGAAATCAGGTAAATCAACAAAGAAATTTACCGCAAATAAAAGAAGTAAGAATTACAAAAAACCTTACAGAGGTCAAGGGAGATAAACATGAAAGAATACATTAAAAAACAAATCGGAAACATTAAACAGTTTTCATTTGCCGAGATGACTTCCAATAGTTCAGGAAAGACATCAGGAAGTGGAACTGCGGGTCTTTACATCGTGTTTATCGGAGGTTTAACATTCTTTATGGGTTGTATCGATAAAATGTTTTTAAACAAAGATATTGACGTTATAACACAATCAATAATCCTTGTTGGTATTGGAGCAACTCTTTTAGGTTATAGAAAATCAAAAGATAAAACAGAAGAACCTACGGTAGAAGAAGTACAAGAAACTACTGAAGAAAGTGAAACTATAAACTAGTTCCACCATCTTTCAATATTTTCACTCAATACTTTGAAAAGTAATTTCCTTGCCCTTTCGTGATTGTATCTTCCAATATTCAAGGCAATTCTTGATTTAACATCGTATGAAGTTAAATCCTCGTTGTCAATTTTAAAAATTTGATGTTTTTTGTTGGTAACAATTTTTTTGTAAACTAATGGGTATTTTTTGAAAAAATCATTTAAGTTTTCTTTTTTCAAACGGGTCTCCATATAATAACCACCTAAATCATCTTCGATATCATCACCTGTTGGAACAAAGAAAAAATCTTTATCTTCATAGTCCATATATTCCATAACATAAAATTCTTCCTGAACTTTTTCCATCAGTTTGACACATAACATCATTCTTTTAGCATCAAGGTCTGAATTAGTGTGAAATCCTTTTTCTTTAATGTACTTAGCTTGTTTTTCTAACTTAAACTTAAAAACCTCAAAAATATAATGGTCATCCCAATCCCTGTCTTTCCAAATGATAGGGAACCATTTAATTAAATTACCAACTGAGGTAAAAAAACCTCTTACCTTATAACCGATTTTAGACCAATAAAGTTCTTTTATTTTTTCAATCATAATTCAAGAATTGCCTTTTTACTAATTAAACTTTTCTTTAAGGAAACAATACTACATTCAAAGTCCAAAGAATATTGTGTTAATTCTTCAGAATTTTCATATTTTTTAACATAAAAATCAATCAGATTTTCGGCAGATTGAATTTGTCCAAAGTGGGTAATCGAACCAATTACCTTACGTATCCATTGAAAGTCCCTATCCATAGGACAAATATACATAATCTTTCTTAATTATACAACAACGCAGTTAGTTGTGGATTACTTTTTTCGTACATACGAATCATAATACCTGCTTCAGTATTAGCATAATTCTCTTGAGATTGGGTGTTAAACCCTTGTAACTTGATATTTCTTTGACGAGCAAACTCATGAACCCACTCGTGAGCAACAGTTCTTAAAATGTCAATTAACATTCTTCCACCCGCAAGTACTTTAATTCTACCAGTGATTTCACTACCTGTGGTCATTTTACCAAAACGTTCACCAAGAAGATGGATATCAACGTCTTTCTTAAGTGGAGAGTTTTTTTGACAAAATCTCAAAAAGTCCTGAATAACGTTTATTTCTTCAGAACCAAGCCCACTAGATTTATCATATAAATTTACTTTCATCTTAACAATAAATATCTTATATTTCTTTTGTATATATAATTATGAAAAAGAGTTTTTTTGAAAAAGTCCTAAACAAAACAAACAAAAAAGACATCGACCAATGGTTCGGTGAAAATTCTGAAATCAAAGTTACGGAATTTTCTCATTCAATTAGTCAGAAAAAAAACATTTTATCAGTAAAATTATACCCATCAAATTATGAATACGCTATCGAACTTTTTCCGGAAGGCTTGGAAATTCTTGTCTTACATACTATCAAAAGTCTTTCACTTCCTGAGGATTATATATTAACAACATCTATAGAACACTAAATTATGGCACATCCAATAATCCATGCAAAATCATCCGTGAAAAAATTCGGAGGAAAATGGGAAGATTATATCCATTTACATGAATGGTTAGATGAAACAAAAGGTTGGTACGGACATTCATCTCACAGAATGTTTCGTCATCACTCTGAAGGTATATTTGAAATGGAACAACGTTTTGGTGCTGAATTTAAAAACAGTGATGGGAAAACTGTATACACCCGTTATGTCGGTGAACAACATGTTATGGAGGATTGTAACGGATATATCCCATCAGCAAAAGAATGGGTGTTAGCATTAGAAAATAAACAAAGACCTTTATGGATGATTAAAACCATGAAGTTAGAAATTGATGATTGATATTTATTATTATGAAAGAATTATTAAATAACCCTGAAACTATAAAAAATTTTAAACTTTTACATTATATCCTATTAAGTAATGGTCTTACTCGTGTCAGTAATGACTTTTATGTTGATTACGACGGGAATGTTGATTATCACTTCTCACCTTGGACTAATAAAGGTGGAGCTTATGATATTATACCTAATAAATTATTTGATTTTTTAGATAATTTTTTTGATTCTATTAAAGATGAAGTTTTAGATTCACTAGAAGGTGATGGTGACTCTAGAGCGACGGTATCATGTGAGTATTCAACAAGAGATAAAACTTTTACAATTGATGAAAGTATTCAAACTATGGGTTATGAATCATATTACCAAGAGTTTGAAATTGACGAAAAGGAATTACTTGAGGATATGGTTCAGTGGAAAGAAGATGGTAAACTTAAAATTAGAGTTGATTTTAGTGGTTCAGGTGATTCAGGTTATATTGATGACGTTGGTCTAATCAATGATACTGATGACAAACATTATGAATTTACAGCGGTTTGGGAAAATAAGTTATACAACATTTTGGAGCAAAATCATGGTGGATGGGAAATAAATGAAGGTTCTGAGGGAACATTTATAATTAACAATGAAAACCAAACAATAGAATTAGATTTTCGTATGAATGTTGAACAATCTTCAACAGGTTACGAATTTAAACACCAATTTGAGTTTTAATAAACCTGAATAGTTCTTTGCGGTCTGTCATCACCAAAGTCAGGACAGAAATAAACATTGTTACCATCGTGGTAAATTGTTCCACCAACTCCATTAGGAATTTTGTGTTTTTCATGGAATTTATCATCCAAATCTATTTGGTGATTTCCATCATGAATAACAAAACATAAGTTTTCAAAACCACACTTATATTGTTGGTCTTTGTTTTTATGTTTCATAAACTCGTCAAAAGACATTACGTATCTTGCATCTTCGTTAAGGTATCTTTTAACTATAAATTCTAATTGACTTTCTGTAATAATAAACTTTTTCATATACTATAAATATAAGGGTTAAGAATAAATTCCTTGACTATAAATTTTCCATTCTTTTTCTCTTCGGTCTCTATGACTAAAATCTAAAAAGTTAATTTTAACTGAATTAGAATTTGGATTCATTTTTAAAGAAGTACTTAATTTTGGGGCCTTTGTTGTACAACCCGCAAATCCAACTTGATAACATAATGATGATAATGCATCAACTTGTTTTTGATTTAAATTAGGATATATTGCTAATAACTTACCTGCCAATTTATTTAAAGCAGTTTTTAAATACGTTTTAGCAATATCTTTTGTTATTGATGGGTCTTTAGGTGATACTTTTCTACCATCAGGGTAATAAACCGTACCATAACCAATTGTCGGGGTTCCAGATGGAACTCTACCTTTTAAACAACAATCAGATTCTCCTCTAATACATTTACCACCTTTAGCATCATCATAAACACAAGGAACAAAAAACTCAATATTACCAACAAAATTTACAAGATTATCTGAAACACCTGTAGGTTTTTGATTGGTTTTCTCATTTTTTTTAGATATTTCACTTGAGGCTTTTTGAAGACCGGATTTAATTGTTTTATTTATATCACTAACAACACCTCCCGAATCTGGTTTCATTTGGTCTTTTGGTTGACCCATAGAAGACCATTTATCCATAAAATTTGGTTCTTTATTTGATTGGTTAAAACCCATAGTTTTATTAATGTCATCAAAAACTGATTGCTCATTAATATTTGGTTTTAACACAGTCATTGCTTCAGGAAAATCCTTATTTAAAACATCCTCATCTTTATTTGTATAAGGAATATTCTGTAAAACATATCTAATTGAATTTAAACCTGAAATCTTTTTATCGTTAGAATCCAAAACAACCCAAGGATGGTTTACAGTGGATGTTTTATCAAAAAGTTTTTGTTTATACTCTGTAAACTTTTCCCACACATCTTGCATTTTTTCATCATTCTCAGAATACTTCCAATATTTCAATGGTGACTTTTGTCTAAAATCAAATCTTTTAGCCTGAGTTTCTTTATCTATTGAGAACCAAAGTTTGAATAGATAATCACCGTCAATAACTAATGACTCCTCAAAGTCCTGAACATTATCCATAAAGTCTTCATATTCATCTGAAGAACCATAACCCATAACAGGTTCCACTAAACCTCTATTATACCAACTTCTATCAAAGAAGTTTATCTTACCTTTCTCAATTTGATTTCTGTATCTATCCCACCAGTTCTTTCTTTCATCGGGTGTAGGAATACCAAGAGCAATAACTTTATAATATCTTGGATTTAAGTTTTCAGTAAACTTTTTAATTGTTGAACCTTTACCTGCAGAATCTCTTCCTTCAAAAACAATAATAACAGTTTTACCTGTTTGTTTTAACCATTCCTGTAGTTTTAATAATTCAACCTGAAGGAAAAATAATTCTTTCTTATAAATGTCCTTATCTAATATTGATGGCTCTTCTTCAGGACTAACAACTTCTTTTTTAGTTTTTCTTTTTTCTAATGATTTAGTTAGTTGTTTGAAAAATTCAAAAATATTAATGTCTTTACTACCTTTTAATTTTAAAGTTTTTAAAATACCTCTTGTAACTAATCCAAAATCAACTAAGCCATCTTTTGAATATTCTTCAATCTTATTAATGAATTTTTGAATTTGAGCACTATATACTTTGTTATCTTTTAAAACCGCAACAAGAGATTTAACCTCAGGGCTATACTTTGGTTTGTCAGCTTCTGTCAAACCCATTATGTTTTTCATCTTACTAACTTCAGTTAATAAATTCCTCATACTGATAAATACTTTTTAATAAATATTTTGTTAATGTTGATTATTTTTAATAAAACGCATATATTTAATTTTAATGGTAACAAAAAAAGTTAAAAGAAAACTACGAAATTTAAACAACAATAATATTTTTAAGAAATCCTGACATTTGTCAGGATTTTTTTTGCCCTTTTAATAAATAAAATAAAAAAAAACAAAAAATGAAAAACACAGAAACTTACAACGAGTTAGTTCAAAAGATGAGAACATTCTTCCAAAACAAAGGTTTTAAAGAAGTTCCAACTCAATCAAGATTATCAATCTTGGCGGCGTGTGAAAATCCACACTCAATAACAACATTCAATTATCAAGGAGAAGTATGGCCACTACCACAGACGGGTCAAATGTGGTTAGAATACGAACTTCTTAAGAATCCTGAATGGAACGGTGTCTATTGTATTTCAACGTCTTATAGACAAGAAAAAGACCCAATTCCAGGTCGTCACGAAATGATTTTTCCAATGTTTGAATTCGAATCAAAAGGTGGAATGAAAGAAATGTTAAAACTTGAATCTGAACTTTTAGATTATTTAGGTTTTGATTCACCTGTAGAAGTTAACTACGATGATGTATGTGAAGAGTACGGTGGAGTTTCAATTTTAGAAAACGAACACGAAACAAGAATGTGGGAAGAAAAAGGTTCAGTCGTCTCACTTCAAAATTTCCCATACAGAACAAACCCATTTTGGAACATGAGAGAAAGTGAAAACAAAATATTCAACAAAGTTGATGTAATTCTTTACGGACAAGAAACAATTGGTTCCGCAGAAAGAAGTTCTAACGTAGAAGAAATGAAAAATAACTTCTACACAATAGAAAATGGAAAATATTCTGAAAAACTTTTTGAACTATTCGGAAAAGAAAGAGTTGAGAAGGAATTAGAAGAATTCTTATCTCATGATTTCTTCCCAAGATTTGGTGGTGGGATTGGGATGACCCGTTTAGCAAGAGCTTACGAACTACTACAACAAGAAGTAACAGTATAAACCATAAATCCCCTCATTAGAGGGGATTTTTTTATTCTTTAATCTCTTTCATCAACTTACCCCACAAAGCTGTCTGTAATAGGATAAGACCAACACTTAAAACAAATACAGGTAATGATGGTGAGCTAACCATTAATACAACTGATAATACAAGAGCGAACATTGCTGAAGTCAATTTTAGTTTTAAGTTTTTCATAGTGGTGTCGGTGTTAATTGTTCTACAAATATAAACAAAAAAACTCCCAATCGGGAGTTTTTCATTATTTTTTTTTTAAATTAATATCTTCTTGTTTTTCTTCTGATATTTTCAGCCATTGGCTTCATTGGTTCTTCATCTTCAATATCCATATTATCAACTTCAACTTCAGAATCCATTTCTTCACCTGAATTCATTTTATTACTTTCATAATCTTGGATGATAGACTTAAGTTCCATCGCCTCTTGTTCTTTTCCTTCAGTTTTTCTTAAATGACGATAAAAATCCTTAAGATAATCCCATCCTGCTATACCTAAAAGTGCAATAGTTGTACCAACCATTGTAGCAATCGCCCCACCTGTACTCATAGCCTCAGGATTAAAGAAGTTTTCAACCGCTTCATTAACTCCATTTTTTTTATTTCTTTTTGTTTCTTTAACTACTGTTTTAATTAAGTTAGTTAATTCTGATTCTGACAATCTTACTACTTTTTTCATTTTTTTGTTTTTTTTATTTTATCTTGGAGCACCTCTATATGATGCATTTGGTTTAATTGGTACTACATAATCAGGGGTTCCTTTATAAGTACAAAACGGTCTTGATGTAATTACTTTTGCTAAATCGTTATTTAGATAATCTTCTTTAATTCCACCTTTTCTTTTGAAAGGTTCACCAATAGCACCTAATCCTTTTTCAAATGCCGAGTTACAATTCCATCTGAATTTAATAGGTTCACTATATCTTTTTTTATCTCTATTTAAAAAAGTACCTGTATAACCCTCAACGTCCGAACCTGTAATATCTTGGACTGTAAATTCAACTGTTGGTAAATTATTAATCGTTGTTATTCCAACTTGTTTTATTTTATAGTTTTCAGAAGTTCTTTTACCTTTAAACATCCCACTTTCACCTGTATATTTGTTTAAACCATAAGCATTAAACATAAGAACTTCAGAACCTGTAAGACCTGATACTTCCTTACGAAATTGTTCAGGTGTTTTTGCAGTTAAATCATCGTTTTCTTTTATAACTTTTTTAATTAAATTAATAAGTTCATTTTCTGTTAATCTAATAACTTTTTCTTTTTTCATAAAAAATTCTTTTTTATCTATATAAATACAAAGAAAATTAACTTTTACACTTTTTTATATCAAAAAAAAATAATATAATTGTACATGAGTAAAATTAAAAACGGTGATAATGTATCTGTTCATTATACAGGTAAATTAGAAGATGGTACAGTATTCGACACATCTTTAGCTGAGGGTAGAGAACCTCTGACAGTAACTTTAGGTCAAGGACAGTTAATTCCAGGTTTTGAAAATGGATTAATTGATATGACTATTGGCGAAATGAAAACAATTGAAATTGAGCCAGAAAATGCTTACGGAGATATTAATCCTCAACTTGTTAGTGAAGTGTTACTAACCCAAGTCCCTGAAGGTGTTAAAGCTGGGGATATGTTACAAGGACAAAACCAATTTGGCCCTGTTAACGTTGTAGTTAAAGAAATTAAAGAAGAAACAGTCGTTTTGGATATGAACCATCCATTAGCGGGTAAGAAACTTATCTTTGATTTAGAAGTTGTGTCAGTAAATTAATACAATTTCATTTATTTTTCAAAACATCCCACTCATTGTGGGATTTTTTGTTTATATTAGCATTATGAATATCTTCTTTTTGGATTGGGATACTAAAAAATGTGCAGAATATCATTGTGATAAACATGTAGTTAAGATGATATTGGAAACTGCCCAACTTTTGTGTGGTGCCCACCAAGTACCCACCAAGTACCGACCAAGTACCGACCAAGTACCGTACAAGTTATCACACAAAAATCATCCTTGTGCTATTTGGACTCGTGAATCACTTTCCAACTATCTTTATCTTTGTGACTTAGGACTTGAGTTGTGTAAAGAATACACTTATAGATATGGGAAACGTCATAAATCTCAAGATGTAATTGAATGGTGTGTTACAAATAAGTTAAATATTTGTGACAAAGGTTTTACAGAACCACCAAAAGCAATGCCTGATGAATATAAAGTCACAGACGTTATAGAATCATATAGAAACTACTATAATGGAGCTAAAAAAGATTTTGCTAAATGGAAAAATAGAAATACACCTGAATGGTTTATCCATTCATCAATTGTTGCATCTGAGCAACCAATTGTCCCTGTTGCATCTGAAGTACTCTAATTCTACCCATTTGTTCATTATTTAATTCAAAATCCTCAGATTTAATTTCATTAATTTTATTATCCAAACGAGTGTGTTGTGATAATAAATTACTATACAATTGTGATTTTTGTTCTTGTGTCATAAAATAAAAATAAAAATAAATTTAAAAAAATAAATGGATTACCAATCAATTCCAGGCCCAAATTCCCTTTCATCAATAATATCGTTTATATATAATTCAATATTGGGTAACAAATCTTCTATCCTATATTGAATTTCCGCCCTGATATTATCAAAATCACTTCTATTTTGTGACTTGTAGATATCAACGTAAACTTTTATTTTATCTGATAGTGTGATATAATTAATTTTAATCTTATCAATAGATTGAACTTCGTGTAATTCATCCATCTCACCCATTCCCCATTCTTCAGATTCTTCCCTTAAACTATCTAATTTAGAATTTATCAATCCCTGAATTAAATTTTTTGTTTTTTCTAATTGTTTTTGGTCTATGATATATTTCATATATTATAAATACAAATGAAAATAAAAAACCCCACTTGTGGTGGGGTTTTGATTACTTCAAGTTAGTATTGTCTTCGACAAAATTATCCACTTTATCTTTAAAAATCATATATGCCAAAGTTTGAACTCCAATAGCAGTTAAAAACTTTGGTATGTCTTTTTTAAATTCATTAGCTTGTTGTTTTAAACTTCTTTTTACTTTTTTAAGTAATTTTTTTAACCATTTAGGATTGGTTTGTTTCAATTCCAAAAAGTAAGCTTTAACTTCATCTTTATCTTTACCAACTAAAGAATTAATTGCGTTATCAATATTATCTTCAGGAGCGGTTTCCATCTTAGCTTCAAAACTTTTTTTATCAAGAGTTGATTCTGTAATATATGGTTTAACATCACCTGATTTTGTTTCAATCAATTTTTTAAAATTTTCAATAACAATTTTTTTACCACCTTCGTGTTGTTCACGAATTGAGTTTTTTACTTCTTCCGATAAATCGTTTAATAAATGTTTCATAGTTTTTTATTTATAAATATATTAAGATACAATAATATTCACATCAACATATTGCCAGTTTCTGTCTATCATTGTTTTATATTGACTCAAATTTTCTATAATACAATCCCATACAGGGTTTTCAAACAATTCATCATTATCATACTTTATGTCATAAACCAAATGAACCATATCATCATAATTTTCCATAAAATGATGAACCTTTCTAACAAGGTCATCAACAAATATTTTTTCAATTTTAAAAGTGATGTCTATTCTAAAAGATTCACTACTTTCCCAATACATTTCAAAGTTATCATCAATAATATATTTTCCATATATTGTATATATTATGCTGTTATTATCTCTGTATTTTATCTCAACGGTATCTGTATTTAAACATTTCCTTAATTTTTTTTCATTTTCTTTAGGAATATAAAACTCTCCTTTATTGAAATCATTTAATACTATAAGTGATGGACGTTGATATGATTTAATTGATACATTGGCAAAATTTCCAACAGTATCTAATTCATCATCAAGTAAAGAGCTGAGTGCATTGTATGAAAACGGAATGTTATTTGGATTTTTTATCTTTAAGATTGGAACCTTAACTAGTTCATTATCCAAATAAACTCCAGTATATTCATCATCATGATAAATTATTAATCCGTGAATCTCTTTCGATTTAAAATAAACGGACATTACTTTAGAAAACGCCTTGTATTTGGGACGTAAATTACTCATGTATTATATTTCGTATTCGTCAGGAATTATTCTATCAACGTCTTCTTCTGTTGTATTAATCAATTGGTTCATATCTCTCCAATTAATACCATTGATTGATAATATATGCACCATCGTCATACCTGAATTAAGTTTTTTATCACTCAATAATGCCCATTCATCCGCAGTATCATCTTCATACATTTTTAAATAATTGTACAATATTGATATATCATTTTCATCGGTGACTTCTGGTATTATCACATCAACATAAACGTCATACATTTCTCCAAAGTAGTCGTCCGCCTCTTCAACATCTGTAATTTGAACAGGAAGTCGGTACCTTTTAGACAAATCGTCAAGATAGAACTCAATACTACCCCCTAACTTTGAATCAACCAATGCTTTTAGATATGGATATTGGGAAACTTTTTGAATGAATTGTTCTAACCCACCAAAAAACTTGGAGATTTCCATAACAGAAACCCCTTTATCAATTAAACCAATTACTTTTTGTGAAAAATTATCAGACATATAAGATAAATACATTATAAAACAAAAAACCCCACTCAGATGAATGGGGGTTTAAAAATTACTCCTATTCCTCGTCAAGATATCTACCAAGATTAACAGGTTCCACAAATGTCCCCTCAAGTTCGGACATTTCTTTCTTATACTCCTCAATAGTTTCAACAGAATAGATGGGAGCAAATAATGGACGACGACTAAATGGAACGTTATCTCGGTTTTCCCATTCCTCCAATTCTTTTTCTATATTAGGGATTTGTCGTTTTACATATGAATATTTGTACCACTTCTCGTAGTCCTCACGTGTAGGAAAGAATTTAACGTCACCGTAGTTATAAATATTCAAATCAGGGTTGTTTGTATAAACATTAAGAATACCCTCATCACCATCATACTGATTACATAACTCTTGAAGAGTATATGGGTTTGTTATACCTTTTTCTTCCCAACTTCTTCCATAGGAATTAATTTTACAGATATAAAAATATCCATCTTCAAAAGAATAAATTTGACTATTAATCTTGTCTTTTAATTCAACAAGTTGTTCTATTGTGTAATTAGATAAATCCATAGAACAAATATACAAAAAGTTTTTGATAAAACACTAAAACTGCATGTTAATTCTCTTAATCTCTATTCCAAACTTATCCGTATAATATTTCTCAATACCTTCACCTACCGAATTTCCAAATAAAACACGCATCTTTTCAAAAAAAGAATAATCAATCCATAATGTTCCATTAAGATTTCTGTGGGCAATTCTTACAGGGTGACCATCACTATCAATATCTTTCCTACTAAAGAAATGAATATACCCATCCTCATCAACAGCCATTTCAACATCACCATAGGTGGCGTCCATGTACTTCTTAATAACCTCATTTAACTTACTCTCGGTGATAATATATTTCATATTACAATAAATACCTCAAAGTAAAAAACGGTGGAAGTTGGATACCCGTAAAGGAAATATATTATTTCCCTTTGTTCGATTATCATCTTTCCATAAAGGTCTCAAGTTTTTATAATAACATGATTTTTTAACCCATTCTTCAGATTTATACAAAGATACTGGAATAATATGGTCATATTCCCATTCACCACGATTACCCCAAGTCATACCTTCTAAAAATCTTGATTCAATATAAGGTATAAACAATTCAACGGAAATACCAAGATATTCGGACAAAAAACTATTTTTTTTATAACCTCTTTTACTGTTAATACTTCTAACTAAAGACCTTAAACTCTGAGTTGTACCATGAATAGGATTTTCTTTTTCTCGTCTACGTTTTCTCTTAACATCATACGCATTCAACTCCTTATGATATTCAGGGTCATTCTTTCTACGTTCCATCTTTTGAATATACCTACGTTTGTTATCACATAGTTTACACTTCTTTCGGTTATCTCTAAAATCGGAAACGGGCTTACTAATATTACAACAATTACAAATACGTTCCATATTTTTTATACTCCTCTCATTTCTTTTAAAAATTTATTATATCTATCAATATTTGATTCGTTAATTTTATTTGATTTACTAGCATTTTCATCTTTCCACAAAGGTTGCAGATTAGTGTGATGATTTAAATATATTTTTTCTTCAAATGTATTTCCACAACTAATGGGAACAATATGGTCAAAACACCATTCACTACGATTGTCCCATGACATACCCTCCTTGAATAAACTTTCAAAATACTTTAATCCGCTACTATAATCAATTCCAAGAATTTCTTCAGGAGAAAATTTACTTCTATATTCAGGGAATCCTGATAAAGAATATGAAAGTATTGAACCAATACTTTGTTTATATTTAAACAGTGGCGCTTTATCGTAATCCAATTTATCACTTTTACACCTGTTAGCAATAGTAAAAAGAGGTCGGATATTAGTATAATGAGAGTTTTTTTCATAACTCTCTTGATTTTCAGATTTACTTAAAGGAAATATATGGTCAACTTCCCAATCACCATAATTATCCCACGACATACCATCAACAAATTGTTTCTCCAAATGTTCTTTTAACATAATGGCATCACATCCAATAATATCTTCGTAAGTTTTTCCTTCAGGTTTAGAATAACCACGTCTTTTAAATTCATTTTTTAGTCGAGATTTTAATGACAATAAAATTTTATAATGTATTTCAAGTGACTTTCGGTTCTTTCTAATCTCAACCCTAGATTTTTTAGCACATTCTTTACATTTAGAAGACACTTTATTTTTAGCAAAATAATATTCTGACCTAGGTTTGCTTTCCTTACATACATAACAAACTTTTAATTCATCCAATCTATGACCCATAAACCAAATATAACGAAAAATGGGGTATTGGAAATGTGAGAAATAAAAAAAATTATATTTCTTTTATAAATTGACCAACACCTACACTACGAAAACCTTTACTTCTTAATTTGTTTTTAACTCTAACCGCATCTTCTCTTTCAAAACCAGCATCGGCAAAATCTAAAGGTGCCCCCACATCAACTATAACGTATCTACTAGTAATACCAAATTTAACACAATCAGTATCAATATATTGTCTTAAATAATTACGGATTTCGTCATAAAAATTATTAGATATGGTTTTATTATTAGAATCAACGTCATCATTAGGTGTTGGGTTATTTTTGGGGACAATACGTTTGGCTGGACGTTTTTTTTCAGCTTCTGATAATTTAACAACCCTTTTAATCAATCTTGTTAAATCAGATTCAGTTAATCTTACAATTTTTTTCATATTAATTAAAATTCGCTTGTTCTAACTTTTTTCGCATATTGACCTACACCCCAACTATTAAAACCATGTTTTCTTAATTTATCTTTAGCTTTGTTTGCCTCACTTCTTGAAAATCCACAATCTTCAAAATCTAATGGAGCCCCAACATCAAATACCAAATAATCTGCTAAATACTTATATGTAATACAACCCGCTTTAAGATACGGTTCCATAGCGTTAAACACCGGTTGTGTTTCAATATCTTTATCTGATGGTTTAGAATTAAATCCACTATAAAATGTGTCTTTTATCTTATCTTCCCAACTATCATTTTCTTTGATGACTTTCTTAACTATTTTAACCAAATCAGACTCGGTTAATCTTATAACTTTTTTCATAATAATATTTTATTATAAATACCACAAAATTAAAAAGGGGGTAGGGGGATTGGAACAACGGGAAAAAATTTTATACAAAAATAACATCCCACACCGCAGTAGAATCTCCGTTTTTGTCTTTAGGAAATAATAATGTAAACATGGTTCCAATCTTTTCTTCAATATCTGAACCCTCGTCATAAGCATGATAACTACGACCACCTGTATTTAGTATAATTTGATATACAGGATATGTCTCATTTCTAAATTTCCAATTTTTTGTTTTTATCTCAACATCACCATTAAACCATTCGTATTCAGATAATAAGTTCTCAACATAATCCTTTAAGAAATTAACTTTCCTCATTTGTAAATTCTGAGACTCGGTGATAATATATTTCATATTACAATAAATACCTTAAAAATAAAAAACCCCTCACATCGGAGGGGTTGTATAATTTAATATTGTTTTACATCACCAACGTTTGGGATTAAACCATCCAAGATGTCTGCCGGTTTCCTTAAAGCTTTGACGATTATCATCATCTTCCTCATCTTCTTTACCAAGAAGAACATAATTCAAATCGTCAAGAACTGTATACTTATCAACCTCCTCATCATTAACATTCAAAAAAATATCACGTCCAAGATATTTCACCAACGGGGTACCTCCTTCAACATACTCATTGTATAACTCAATAATACTCTGTGGTGAAGATGTTTCACCAACTTTATTTCTAACACCCTTAAATCCAGCAGATATGAAAATATCCTTTTCTTCATGTCTATTTTCCTTAACAACTCTTTTAACTATTTTAACCAAATCTGATTCAGTTAATGTTATAACTTTTTTCATATTAATATTTTATAATAAATACACCCCAAAACAAAAAAGGGGGTAGGGGGGAATTGGGACAACGGAAAAAAAATTATTTTTTCTTGTCTGTACGTTTAACTTCAACGTTATTAATAAAAACCTTTGTCGGGGGATTATTTCTTGTCGATTCAAAATATTCATCAAAGGCGGTCCAGAACATATTTGGTTCTAAATTATATGTATTTAACATTTCGTTACCATGTATTGACAATCGACTAACATCTTCAGAGTTGTAATATCTTTTTATTCTTTCTTTAAGAGCATCCATCTTCTGTTTCGGATATGTTTGCTCCGCAATAACTCGTTTAATTATACGAGTCAAATCTGATTCTGTAAGTCTAATTATCTTTTTCATATGTAATAAATATAACAGAAATAAAAAAGGGGAAATTAAGGTTTAACCAAATAGATTTTATTTTCATCGTAATTCTTAACCAAGACAGTCTCTTGTTTAAATTCTTGAGCAAGTTCTTCAGCAACCTTATTTAATACGTCAGAAGTAATTCCAACGATTTCAACAGATAATGAACTCTCATCATACAACGAACCATCTTTGGCTTTATATCGACCCTTAACAAAATTTCCAATGGTCACACCAAATATTTCAGGGTTGTTTTTAATCACCTTATTTATTTTACTTGATTTAAACAAAATATTTGTTGCGGTTTCAAGTTTGTTTTTAATAAAACGAACCAACTTGTTTTTAGATAATTCAACAGCATTAACATTAACAGAAAAAACAATTACCCCACCTTTATCTTCAAACTCAAAATCAATTTCTTCAGTAAGTTCAGATTCAACATTTGGTTGTATATAAAATGTTTGAGCATCAGGGTCGTTGTCTATATTAATAGAAAACCCATTTAATTTTAATCCTTCCATTAAACTACTCGCACCAATCTGCTCGTAAGTCTTTTTTGACGAATCAAAGTTCTTAACTTTATCAATAAATTTTCTAATATCCATATACTTGATTTTTAAATAAATATAAACTAAAGATACAAAATAAAAAAGGGGGGTAGGGGGGATTGGAACAACGGAAAAAAAATATTTTTATAATTTACCAACAAGTTCATCCAATCCCTCAATGATAATCCCACACTCAGAATAAAACTCGTAGTTACACTTACCCGTGTTCTTAGCTCTAAGAGTAACCAATGAATGTTCCTTGTCAGTCAAAGAAATGGTGGACGCATATTTCTTACATAATAAAACAAAATCATCAACACCAATAGTAGGATTCTTACTTAACTCATCCATGATATATCCCATGGCAATCTTTCTCGGAACATAGTGGTCATGAACAATCTTACCACCACCCTTAACTCCATTAGATGATAAACCCGTATGCCAAAACTTAGTGTTAGTTAAATCAAACAAAGGGTTGCGGTTCCTAGATAAAAACATATCATATAATACATCATTATCCTTAACTTCCAAATACCTCGGAACAAGACAAAGAAAATCCTTCAATGTCTCCTCAACCTTAACCAATTGTTTATTTGTAAGTTTCATAATACAAATATAAGAAAAAAATTATTTTTTCCCAAAGATATTCATAAACTCTTTCTCGTAATCACGTCTCTCAACCTTAACGGTGTTTACATGAAACTTAACAAACTTAACGTCAGTATATATCATAGGAAATGACATGTTGATTTTATCACCCAACTTCTCAGGAGATAATACATCACTTGTATCCCAATTGTATCTAACATCAACATATACCAAATACGTTGGGGTGGATTCTAAACTATCAACAAAAGCATATGAATATTTAGTTTCAATCTTATTAACAGTAATTGAATGAATACCAGGTAAACTCTTCTTAAGAACCTTGAATAACATCTCAGGAAAAACAAATTCACCATCCTTATTATACATTCTGTTGCACGTTGAAGGGATACCATAATCATTATCAACATACGGGTTAACAGTTATTCCTCCATTAGTTACACGATATTCACCGTAATCTCTTGTTAACAAAAAATTATCTCCTAAAATATTCATCATACCAATATTTTCTTCTTCAGGTTCCATATATATTTTTTTTACAAAGATAAAACAATAATACTAATTTACCAAAAAATTATTTAACATCAGAAAATGAATCCACATTAATAAACTCAGATTCCAAATGACCAATGATATCCCTAAGAGTCTGACCCTGTAACTCAGGGGTTTCCCTACTACGAATAGATAATGAAATAGCCCCACACAATACAGATATAATATCATTAATATTCATACCCTTCTTGGCCATTATGTCATAAAAAAATTTATTGTCCCTTAATGTTACATCCACAGTAACTGATAATTTTTCTTCTTCCATTTCCATATATCAATAATAAGAAAAAAAATGAAATAAAAAACCCCTCCGTTAAAGGAAGGGTCAGTCCAACAATACTATCATTGGAGAGGTTAATAATCTTCAGTACCCATAAATGCTTCGTCCCCAATATCACCTATAGTATCAATAATATCAGTTAAAACTCTTACGACACCTTCCGTTCCGTATGTTTTATAAACAGGTTGTAAAATATCCATAATTTGGACATGTACTGACTCAGTATCATCATGAAATGAATCTTCATCTCTTTCTTCATTAATAACCCTTTTAATTATATTGGTTAATTCTTTTTCTGTTAATCTAATCTTTTTCATAGTATATATTTTATATATAAATACCAATTTTCCAAAAAATTTCCCAAAATTTATTTTTTACATATAGGGAACATTTTAAAACAAAGGGTCGCTTTTCTAAAAAATTTTTCCAGGATTTTTTCGAGGGGATTATCCCCCCTTCTGACCCAAAAAACCCCCTATATAAGGGGGGATACGGGAGGGGGTACCCCATAGGTAGGGGTATAGGAGGGGGTAGTAGGGGGTGTTGATAACTTTTAATAAGTATCCCCTCCCCTTTACATTAGGTCACATCCTTTTACCACTGCTACTATGGTAACCATTAGTAGGCAGTATAGGATGATTGCTTGATTGGGTGTGATGGTAAATCGTTTCATATTATCTTCTGTGTTTCTTAGGAGTACATTGGTGTTGTAGTTGGTTCTTCCCTTTGTTCACACGTTTAGTTTGTTTGTACATCTTCTGTTGTGTGTTAGAATGTTTCTTGTAGTTGTACCCATGTTGTGGGGTAGAACAAGATGTTAGTATAACGACTAACATGATTAGGGGTAGTATGTATTTCTTCATAATGTATAGACTACAAATATAGTTCAAAGGTTTCTTATATACAAATTATTTCTTAGATAAATCAAGTAGTATGATTGGTAGTCTATCTTTATCAACATATGATAACACATCATCGTAGTCAGATAGTTTAATCCAATCACCTTGGTCACCCCACCAAGCTGCTACTTCAAAGGTATCCACTCCATCACCACGTAATCTATTCATCCCACCGACAATAGATTGAAGACCACCACCCACAATAGATACTGTGATATTGTTGGGGAGTGTAAGTAATCCTTGTACTGCACCTTCTATGACAGCATGGGGTTTGAAGTCAAAATCTTTAATGGTATATATCTTCTGTCTCATTACTACAAAGGTAGGAATTTATTATGTGATAATATATTTGTTTATTTAAAAAATTCGCCGTAACTTAGCTTGGTGCCTTATATATTTTTTTTATAAGAAGAGCGTCAACACAAAGATACGGCGAAGAAAGTTAATATCCTAATTTTTTATTAATTATTTTCGTTGTAACTTAGCCCCGTAAATGTACCTTATAACGATAAGGGGATAAAGGGCTGGCACGATTAATGCTTGGAGTGTGTACTCCACCCTGCCTTTAAAAAAAAGGAAGATTTTTTTGTGGGGGAAGAAAATTGTTGTATATTTGTAGAACAATAAACGACCACCATATGAAAATCACCCAAGACAAATTATCAACCAAGTTAGTTAAGAAGTACTTACAAAAGACCAACTCTTTAACCTTTCAAGATAATTGGAATGGCTTCGGTGATGTGACCATTCGTATTGTATCAGTTGGTGAGTCAGACAGATGGAATTGGGTAGACCAAAAGTACTCTCGTGTGTTGAACATTGAAGTGACGGCAAAGAAGAAGGGTTTCTCATTCAGTGAAGATAGAATACCATCTGAGTACTCTTGGTCACAAACAAGAATGTCGTTCTTCAAAAGAAGAAAGTCACACGCTGATTGGTGTTTTAATAAGTTGATTAAGAACACAATCATCCCCACGTTCTTCAAAGCAGCTTGTATCCCAGGACCAACACGCAACAACAACGAATACATGGGTAACGTAACATTCAAATACATCGACTAATATGAAACTCAAAGATAGATTAGATATATACACAACCCCTCAGCTCAGAAGAATGGGGTTGAAACTTATAGCCATCACACGTCAGACACTCGGTCATGGAAACAAACCATTCCCCAAACTGAAAATCAGAAACGGGTTAACAGGTTCCTATGGTCAATACGATTTTGAAGCATTGGTGATTAACCCCTCAGCATGTGAGACAATGGAAATGTTTGTTAAAACAATCATCCATGAATACACCCACCACATACAAAGAGGTATCAAACGTAACTACGCATCATCCATGAAGAAAAACGGATATTGGGAATGTCCCTTTGAAGTGGAAGCTCGGGGGAATGAAACAAAGTACAAAAGTATTGTATGGAAACAATTTAAACAAACCCCTTAACATGGTTGTCCAAAATACGTATAGGATTTTCCTGACCCTTGAATAACTCCATGAACTCAGGGGTAAGTGAATACAATGTTAATATCTTTAAATCCCCTTGGTATGGAAGTGAACTCTTCCTATACTCCATCTTACCCACCTTTTCCCCATTATAATATAGGGTCACAGCAACAACATCCCGTAAAGGGTCAGTTATAACCCTTAAATTTTTCAGTATGTCAGTTATTGAAATGGGGTTAGACATATCGTCAGGGGGAATTGTTGATAAATTATTATTCATTTTTTCTTGATTTTGTCAAAATGTCAGGGGAACGTCAGATGGGGGATAATCCCCTTGACCACTTTTAGACATATTCACACCTATAAATATAGTGTATATTATGTATATTGTCCATAGGTAAATGTTCCCACTTTTTACCACTGACGTATATGTGAGAGGGGTTTTTGGTTATATGAAAAGTGAAAAAAGTGGTCTTCCTGATAGTGTTAGAAGGGTTTTTTTAACTATATACATTTTCCAGATAAAAATAGGATGTAAGAATAAATGAGCGTGGACAGACTTTAGTTGTTTAGAATCCTTCAACGGAAGTGTATTTTATAGTGTCTTCAACGGGGTTTTTAAGATTTCCCCTTACCATATAGACACATGTTATGGACAATTATAGTGGTGGTAAATTGTGGGACATAATATATAAACCTACAGGTTTACCATAATTGTCCCCTTAGTAATCCACCATTTATATGTGGGGAATTAATAACATCATCTATCACATACACATTCATTTATACCTGTAGGTATAATACCTTTTAGTATATAGAATGATTATTCACATATGGGAATTATAATGTCCCTTCATAGTGTGTGTCTTTTATTAGGGGGATTCACACATACAATCATATGTTGTGGGGGGATGAAATAATGAATTAAGGAATGAAGATTCTAATGGAACAAAACGAAGTGGAGTGGAATGGTCACGACAGTGAAGAATCGGAGTGAGTTAATTTATTGTTTCATTACTCACATATTCATTTAACTTATTTAATGTTAAATTAAAATACTCATCATTTAATTCGATACCTATGGAATTTCTATTTAAGTCAGTTGCAACTTTACATGTTGTGCCACTACCTAAAAATGGGTCTAACACAACATCACCTTCTTTAGTAAAGAGTTTAATAAACCATTCAGGTAATGATTCAGGGTATGCCGCTGAGTGTCCTTTATTAGACGACTCTGTTGCCATATATAATACGTTATCAGGTAATACCATTTCTTTACCTACCCAATTTTCTATTTTCTTACCGAAACCACTTCCTACTTTGGAGACATCTCTTTTCTTATCTGTATCACTTAGGTTGGCCAATCTTTTTGTAGACCAATCACCTATGGGAACTTTAACATTATCTTGATACATATCAAACTTTTTCTCCTTATTGAAATGTAATAATCTCTCCCACGCATCTCGTAATCTGTTTGGCCATTTGCCAGGAAATGAATTCTTCTTATGCCACATATATTCTTCAGTCCACAACCAACCTTGGTTCCTCATTGCAATAATAAGTTCCAAAACATATGTGTGTCTCTCACCGTTATATACCTTTTCCTTAATATTAAGAACAAAGGAACCTGTTGGTTTTAATACCCTAAGTAATTCTTTACTTATTGGTAAAAACCATTCCACATATTTGTCAGGATGTATTCCACCGTATGTTGATTTTCTTTGGTCAGAATATGGTGGAGACGTAACAATTAAATCAACTGAATTATCATCAATTAATTTTAATATATCTAACGAATCCCCATGAAATAACTCAATAGTATTACCATTAGCTGACTGTAACTTTATTCCTTCCGCTGACATACTCATTTATTTTAATAAAATTAATTGTTTTATCCTTATTTGTAAAGTTTCTATCCACCCATTCTACCGATTCTTTAACATTCGATGAGTAAATATCCTCTATCACCTGATTAAGATATTTGGAGTGTTTAACAATGGCAATCATAACTTTATTATACATCTCAGGGTCGTTACTGATTTCATACCACGAGTCTTGCCCCGATAACTGTGTAAAGTTTTTTTCCGTATTTTTTTTGGTGGTCTTACCGTAAGAAGTCAGAACTTTAAAACTACCGAAATCATTATTTTCTTTTAGTTCCCCCACCTTAATATTAACTCTCTTTTTTTGGTCAGCGTTACACCATTTAGGACTTGACTTCCATCCTCTATAGTGAAATAAATCATCATTAACCCACTCTAAATCGGTACACTCTTCCTTAGATTTGTACCCTCCTAGTATTACTGAACTAATTTTAATCGCAATTGATTCTAATAAATTACCCATAATGGTTTGTCTTGATGTTTGTTTATGACTAATCATTACAAAATCAACAATCTTTTTAGGGGTATCACAAAATACCGAGAGTTCATACGGATTATGTTTAGACATAAGTTCACTAAATTTTTTGTACTTTCTGTCAACCGATTTTAATTCATCGATTGAATCCATCACAAACTCATTTATTACTTTTTGTTCCATAACCGATATTTTATACTAATATAGTAATTTTTCATTAACAACCAAACTTTTTTTGAAAATTAAGAAGTAAACAAATGAATGAACCCATTAGTGTAATGACCCGAAGGGGAATGGAACGACACGATAGTGGAATGGGGGAATGAGTTTGTTTAGTTCATAATTTCTTACTATATTTGCTCTATGGTTATTACAGATAGATTAAAACAACTTATTTTTAAACACCTATATAAAGAGTTGGGTGATTGTGAGATTATTCCTTATAATGGGTCTACATGGTTCATTAATAGGGATAATAAATATTGGTACTTTGAACTTGATGAGTCAGGTACTTTATGGTGGAGATACGATTTTTTCAATTCGTTTTTTCAAATATTCTCAATGAGCTCGGATGATTTTTGTCCTGTTCTATCTTCTTGGGTGGAAGAGGTCTTAAATCATAAGGTATCCACAACCTTCATTCCACTTCCAATTACAACGGACAAGGTGGAAGAGGTCTTAAATCATAAGGTATCCACAACGGATGATAGCAGGTATAATAATGGGAGAGAGGTGGAAGAGGTCTTAAATCATAAGGTATCCACAACCGTGACAGGTAGCGGTGTTGAAAGCATGATGGTGGAAGATGTATTAAATCATAAGGTATCCACAACGTGCGATGTTAAAGTTCGTGTTCCTTGGAAGGTGGAAGAGGTATTAAATAGTAAGGTATCCACAACTAATACTCACAATGCTCATATCCGAACACGGGTGGAAGATGTATTAAGTCATAATGTTAAAGTGTCTACAACCACCATTCTCAAATACCCCGAACATTCATTGGTGGAAGAAGTATTAAATCATAAGGTATCAACATTGGAAGCATATTCTGGACCCTTCACAAGAGGGGTGGAAGAAGTATTAAATCATAAGGAATGTACAACGGATGTAGAAATGTCTGTTATGAATTATGTGATGGAACAGGTATTAAATCAATAATAGTTATTATCTTTATGATATTTATATACAATGAAATACCTCATAACAGAATCACAATTAGATAAAGTAATCTTTAGATATTTGGATATTAAGAACTTTATTCAGATTAAAAGAGGAAACGCAATATACTTTGTTAATTCGGAAGATGATGAATATATCGACACATTAATCGAATACTTTAGAAGTGGTGACTGTGGAATAAGTTTTGAGTTAATTGATGAGATTAAAGATTTCTTCTCTATAGAATTTGATAATGCTAAATATGTTATTGCTAGATGGGTTGAGAATACTTTGGATAGAAGAGTTGAAGGAATTATAATTAAATAGTAATTATTTCCCCCACTCCCCATTATAATCCTATACGAGTTTATACTTATCTTTGTATTTATTATAATATGAAGATTGAGCATAAGGTTAAAGCAATTGTAAAACTAATTAATACATTATACTCTCCTGACGAGATTAAAGTTAGAAAGAGTGAGTTTGATGATGAGATGTTAATTGATGTTTACGTTTCTCATATTGATGATTCATATATAACCAACCCTTACCATTATAATCTTAATAAACTAAAGGAATTAAATTTAGAACGTGAGATTAGAAGGTCGATAAAAGATTTTTTGAGTATTAAAACAAGCGGACTTAACCCATATACAGGTTTTGCACCATATGAGGTTCACGGCATAACAATAGATGTAAGATTAATATTATGAAATATATTATTACAGAATCAAAATTAGAAAAAGTTGTTATGAAGTATCTGAATGGTTTGGACCTAAAGATACTTGATAAAACTACTCACATTTATTTTGTTAGAAAAGGTCATGATGATTATGCCTATGTTGTTTATGATATATATAATCATAAGTGTATCATTTATTATGATTTAATAAGTGAGATTACAAGTCTATTTAGTTTAGATAGTAACTACTCAGAGGAACTTATTGGTAAATGGGTTGAGAACACTTTAGATATGGAAGTTAAAAGTACAGGCTGGATGTTTTAATATATGAAATACTTAATTACAGAATCACAGTTAGAAGCATTTTTACTTAGGAGGTTTACAATGGATGAATTGGAAGCACTTAGGGATGATTATAACTACATTATGGATGAAGAAGATTTTGAAGATTCTGCAGACAGAGATGACTACGCTTATGAATTAATTGAAAAGTTCATTGATAGACATAGAGGTGAAGAGTTTTTTCAATATGATAATGATACTGAATTCTATGATAAACGTTCCGAATATATTAGAGCATTACTTAAATTCTTAAACTCTAATTAATCTTTAGAAACCTTTTCTTTCATTATACATCCGTGTAATTCTTTTTCTATAATGATTTTCTAACCCTTGGTGTATATCATCATACCAAAATTCATCTTCAGGTAATGTACTAACAAATCTCCAATGTACCCCATCCATCATAACGGTTATTGTTGTGTAGACTAACTCATCTAAAAAATGTGAACTTAAAACCTTTCTGTTCTTTGTAATACGATAAGCATCTTCAAAAGATTCAAGAAACTCATTTTCCATTTCATCATTAGAAAGTCTTCTTTTAATTCTCGCCGATAGTTCTTCCCTCAGTATTCTTTTTATAGATTCTTTTAAGTTCATATTAGTAAGCATATTCAGCATTATCAAACGTATTAACTTCGTAGATATCTTCTAACTCATCGTAATTTTCTTGGAACCATTTAACCAAACTATCATTTATCTCATCCCAAGTTTCCCTTGAGAACACTGAAGACAAAAGATTCCATATATCCTCATCAATCATAACTTCCATTGCGTCTCTTCTTTTGTTATAGAATATGGTAGCACGTAAATTATCATTATTGTCAGTGATGTCAAATCTACCAGCGTCATGATTATACCCCTCTTTAAATCGACCAACAGGTTTAATTAATGACGTAATATATCCGTCAATTATCTTATCCTTTTTGAATTCTTCTTTGAGTATCCTTTTAATTGTCCCTTCTAAGTTCATATTATTATAAATATGATTATATTTATATTTTATATGAAATACCTCATCACCGAATCACAATTAGATAAAGTCAAATCGGTAATAAATAATTTAATGATATCTGAGTTAAATAAATTATTAGATTATGATAGAACATCTGATAGTGATTTCATTAATATATATAGCCCTGAAAGAGGCCCTGATTTTTTTATTTTAATGGAGTTTGACCACAGCGATGGTAGATTATTTATTGATGAATCTTTTTTAGATAAGTTTTCATCCATGTATCCACTTGATAAAGAGCAATCAGGTAAATTCATTTCTGATTGGTTTAGTAAAGCATTTGATGTTGATGTTATGTTTTTTGATTATTAATATATGAAATACCTTATCACCGAATCACAATTAGACAGAGTAATCTTTAGATATTTGGATAGTCAGAACTTTATTCAGATTGAAACAAGTAGTAATATATTCTTTGTTAATTCAGAAGAGGATGAACATGCCCAAATTAGATATAATAAAAAAAATGGTGTTGGTCAGATAACGTTGAATTTAATTGAGGACATCTCTGTATTATTTTCTTTAAATGAAGTCACCTCTAAAAACATTATCGGTAATTGGGTTGCGGATACCTTACAAATGGAAGTCAGTTACGCGCAATGGGTTGTCTTTAGCAAGTCCGAAGTTTTGAGGGTTCACTATAACTAATATTTACATATAATGAAATACTTAATCACTGAGAATCAATATAACAAAACTCTTAAACCCTTATTAGAGAAATTTGGTATGCGTACTCTGTGTAAAATGACTGATAAGGAACCTGAAGATATTATTGATGAGATTGGTCTTAAAGGAACAAGAGAAGATATTATCTTTCTAACAAAAACTATAATTGAAAATGATATCTCAACCGTCTTGATGTATTGTAGTTATAATATCATCCCCACTCGTGACTCTATGAATTTGGTTGTCTACATACCTAAGCCAGCCCCTGCAAATGTGGGAAGGTATATCTATGAGGAAGGTACAAGAAGTATGTATAGAGATGTTATTTCTAAGGCTTTATATCAGTTGGGTGGCGGTCTAATTAGAGGTCATAATATTGAGGTTTATAATACAGGAAATTGTTAACTTATATTTATATATAATGAAATACTTAATTACTGAATCTAAATTAAAAACATTCATTAAAAACAAGTTTAATATTGACCTTACGGGTCGTGTGGAGATTGACCCAGATTTAATTGATGTAATGATGTCTTTTGATAACTGTATTACCGATGATGGTTTACGAAGAAGACTTAGTATGGATTACTATGGTCCGTTGTATCTTATAAAATTAGATAATAGTTATAATATACTTTATCAGATGAATTATGTTACAGATATTCCTTGGATTATCAATAACGGATGTGATAGATATGATGAGTCTGAATTTATGGAACTTTTTGGTATCTCAGGTCTTGGAATATCAGTGGAACAATTTCTTAATTTATACGTATAAGACATCAACACATTGCTTATTATAAAACTTTTCTAAGTCATCCCTCATGTAGTTTTCTACATACGTAACAGCATCTTTATATTTTAACCAATCAGACAACGGGCCATCGGTATCAGAACCATCTGTAATCATGTCCATAATTTCATGTTGTATACCACGCATGAACGCTTCAAAGTTTTCAAAATCACAGGGATAATTAGTTACATTGTTATCCCATACAAACGATTTAAATCTATTCAATCTTCTTTTGAACTTTGGTGAAAAATCTGTTTCTTCCCTTAATACTTTTTTTATATTCTCTTGTAGGTTCATAATATTATAAATATAATTATATTTATTATTACATGAAGTATATTATTACCGAGTCACAACATAAATTAATATCCGAACTTGAAAGAACTTGGAGAGATTTTGAATATACGGAACAATACGAAAGACTAAAACCTAAAATGATTCGTTATTTTGAAAATTTGGTTGACTCGTATTCTGAAAATGATATAAGACTTAACCTATTTGATAGTGACCAAAACGCCGTAATGGTTTATAATAAACCAAGTGGTGATTTATACTATAATAGGAACTTTGACGATGTATATGGTACAGCCTTTCCTCATCCTATTTGGTTAGTTCACGGCAAATTCATTATGTCAGATGTATTTAATGAGTTCTTTCCTGACTACGAAGTTAAATCAGTTAGAAGTATAACATTATCATGAAATATTTAATCACAGAATCACAATTAGATAAAGCAATACTCAAGTTTCTTGATAGCCAGAATTTTGATATCCTTAAAAAAGGTGCCAGTACATACTTTGTAAATTCAGACGATTGGTTTGCTCAGATTAAATATGGTGGTAGACATCGTAATGATGAGTTGTGTTTTATCTATTTTGAATTAATTCAAAAAGTATCTTCATTCTTTTCTATAGAGTCGTATAAAGCTGAATCAGTTATCGGACAATGGGTCAAGAAAAAACTGAACTTGGGGGGTAATATGACCAATCATAAATTATACAGTCAATGGTCGTTAAAAATACCAACTGATTATTAATTTGTATTTTCAAAGTTTTTTAGTATCTTTGTGCTTATGGTTACAGATAAGCTAAAACAACTCATATTCAAACACCTATACAAAGAGTTAGGTAATGTGGAGATAATCCCATATAAAGACTCTGTATGGTTCATTGATAGGGAAAATTGTTATTGGTATTTTCAGTTGTCTAAAGAGGGATGTTTATTTTGGAGATACTCATTCTTCCCATCGTTTTTCAGTATTTTCTCTTTGGAACAGAGTGAGTTTGAACCAATAATATCTTCTTGGGTGGAAGAGGTATTAAATCATAAGGTATCCACAACAGGTAATACATTGGCCCACCGCTTACTTCAGGTGGAAGAGGTCTTAAATCATAAGGTATCCACAACCGAATTTCCCATTGGCCGAGCACATCACGAGGTGGAAGAGGTATTAAATCATAAGGTATCCACAACCCCTCTTTCCGCTAGAAGACAACAAACTTCGGTGGAAGAGGTATTAGATAGTAAGGTGTCCACAACTGAATCATGGAGTGGAGCATACTACCAGCAGGTGGAAGAGGTATTAGATAGTAAGGTGTCCACAACAGTCGGTTTTGAAGGTCTTCAACGCTGCGGGGTGGAAGAAATATTAAATCATAAGGTATCCGAAACTTTTGAAGTAGACGCCACCCAAAAAAGAAAGGTAAAAAAAGTATTAGATAGTAGGGTATCTACAACTAAAAATAATTCCTTATTTTCCGAAAGGTCAGTGGAAGAAGTATTAAATAGTGTTTGGGTGAAAAAGGCATTAAACAACAAAAAAGAAAATGAAAGTAACGGATAGATTAAAACAACTCATATTCAAACAACTATATAAAGAATTAGGTAATGTGGAAATTATCCCTACCCAATACAGTTATTGGTTTATTGATAGAGAAGAAAAATACTGGTATTTCCAACTAACTGAAAGTGGATGTTTATATTGGAGATATGATTATTTCAAATCTTTCTTTTCTTTTTTCTCTTTGGAGTCCAAAGATTTTGAACCAATTATTTCATCTTGGGTGGAAGAGGTATTGAATAGTAAGGTATCCACAACTGACAGCACGCAATATGTCATGGATGGCGGGGTGGAAGAGGTATTGAATAGTAAGGTATCCACAACTGCAAGCCGTTTCAGAAATTTTAAGCGAGGGGTGGAAGAGGTATTGAATAGTAAGGTATCTACAACTCAGCAATTCAGTTTCACTTCGAATGATATGATGGAAGAGGTATTGAATAGTAAGGTATCCACAACAAAAAACATGACCTTATCTAACAACTATTTGGTGGAACAGGTATTGAATCGTAAGGTATCTACAACGGAGTATCTCCACCCAAGAGGTAATCTTGAGATGGAAGAGGTATTGGATATTAAGGTATCCAAAACAGTCCGTGACGTAGGTGAAGGAAACTTTTTGGTGGAAGATATATTGAATCGTAAGGTATCCAAAACGGAAGAATACATCTCAAGAAGAGCGGAATCGGTAGATGAGGTATTAAATCAAAAATAATATGAAAGTAACTGATAGATTAAAACAGGTTGTATTCAAACAACTATACAAAGAATTAGGTAATGCGGAGATAATCCCATATAAAGATTCAATATGGTTAATTAATAGAGAAGAAAAGTATTGGTATTTTGAATTTGAAAACACTGGTACATTGTATTGGAGGTATAGTTTTTTTCCAAGTTTCTTCACCATTTTTTCTTTGGAACGTGAAGATTTTGAACCAATACTCGCTTCTTGGGTGGAAGAGGTCTTAAATCATAGGGTATCCACAACAGTGAACCCAGGTAACAAAAGAACTTCAAGGGTGGAAGAGGTCTTAAATCATAGGGTATCCACAACAAAGGAATACGGTTGGTATTCCATTTTGTTGGTGGAAGAGGTCTTGAATCATAGGATATCCACAACGCGGCATACGTTCTTACATCCTCTTTCAAGGGTGGAAGAGGTCTTAAATAGTAAGGTATCCACAACCTGTGCGTTTCGCCACACGACAAGCTCTAAGTTGGGTGAGGTATTAAATAGTAAGGTATCCACAACTCTGAGAGTATGTAACACTCAATATTCCAAGGTGGAAGAGGTCTTAAATCATAAGGTATCCACAACATCTTCTTGCATCGCCCAACCACTCCGCATGGTGGAAGAGGTCTTAAATCATAAGGTACTCAGAACTGGTGGAACCGAACTACCCGTGTTTGAAGGGGTGGAAGAGATATTAAATGAAAACCCCACTGAGTAGCGAATTCAATGGGGTTAATGTAGCCTAAACTACAACGGTCCTAAGTCCGTATCTTAAGTATTTTTATCTCTAAGTCTCTCGTCTGTGTCTTCTTGGACTTGAGGTATGAATCTATCCAAGATTATTTCATACACTCCTGGTAAATAAAACGTATTATACCAATCAAATAAATTATCAACACTATTAAAAAAATAGTTACCATTATGTGTATTATGTGTAAGTTCCACAAAATAATCACCATCACCACTTGTATCGTATATTCCTACATTAGGTTTATTTGAGTCATCTTCTAATCCATACCAATCAAGTTCAACGGGTGTATAATCAGCAGTTGCGAAAAAAGGTGTTGCCATTACCCATATTTTTTCTAATACATTAGGTGGATAGTGTCCCGATTTAAACTGTCTTGTCCAATAAAACACATCATCACTACTTATTTCAATTTCAAATCCTTTATATTTTGCAGGTAAATTACCATTTACAATATTTTCAGCTAATAGTTCTTTAGCAACAAATTCATCAATTTTTAAATCAGACATTTTGTATAAATAGGTCAGACTCACACCCATCATTTCTGCCGTCTTATAAACACCATGTTTATCAACAATATCCATAATGAATTTACTCTTTTTATCTTCCCTTAATACTCTTCTTATGTGTTCTTGTAGGTTCATGTTAATTACTTTTCCCTGTTCCTTTATGTATTAATCTTAAACAATCAGGTGATATGTTATCAAATGTAACTATATGGTGTTTGTAGTCACCACCCTCAAAATGTCTATCTTTATACCAAGTAACACCCGCACATTCTGTATCAATAATCCATATGTCATCATCATAGGTTGAATCAAATATTTGTTTCTTATCTAATGAATCTGTTGCAAATATTGATGGCTTACATTCCACATCACCTCCAACATGTTGTTGGTAACAATCACCCACATACGTTTGTAAACCTTTAAGTTCTATGTTCTCTCTCCATATAGGATTTGATTTATGAACAACAAATTTACCAGGTGTATATTCATCTCCTGATGGAGAATATAGTTCTTCCCTTAATACTCTTCTTATGTGTTCTTGTAGGTTCATTACTTTGTCTTTTTAACACAGTTGGGGTATCTCTTACCAAACATAGTTTTCATTCCTTTTTGAGTATATCCTTTCCAACATTTCTCAGTTAATTCACCTTCTTTTATTTCGCTTTCCCCCATTGGATTACCACCATCTAATCTATTAACCTCATTATTACGAAGTTTTTGTAAATACATAAATTCTATAGACCCAGGTTCTCTTTCTTCTAACGCCAATAAATCTTTTTTACGCCATAGTGTATTGTTCATAATAACCTTAATCATCTCGTCTTGAGAAACTCCTTCAGGTACTTCTTTAATTGGTGGGACACACGTATATGACCTATCATTAAATGATAATTCTTCAACAGATATATCATTTCTACCTATCATATCTGAGATTTTACTTAAAAAAGTATCTTCAAACCATTCTTCAATTATATAATAAAGATAATTTCTTCTAACAGGAAACGCCCCTAATAGTCCACCAACAAAATCTTCTTGTACTGATAATGTTGAAGATTCAAATTGTCTTTCAGACGTTGGGGTATTATCGTCAGTTTCTTCAAAGAACAATGCGAGATTCATTATTTGTTTCCCATTTTTACAAAACTCAAAATCATGTCTTGTTTTATAACTTTCAACGTGGTATATTTCAGCACCTGAAGCCATACTATTCAATCTATCCAAAATAAATTTCTCGGATTTTTCACTCGGTTTCAAATACTTTTTGTTAACCTCTTCTCTTAATACTTTTTTTATGTGTTCGTGTAAGTTCATATTATATAATTAGTCGTCATGTAAATAAATATAAAATTTGAATGGGAAAAACTTTGTAATGATTGAACCAATTTCTTTAATAAATCCTTGTTTTACTTTATTGAAACCTTTGGGATTATCTATCGCATATTGTCTATCATAAAATACATTAACAATAAACCCTTCAATCCTTTCGTCATAATCAAACTCAACACGTTTAACTGCCTTAAATTTTAGTTTGCTGAATAATGTATTAGCAGTTTTCATAAAATGCTCCACCTTATCAAACTTTTCAGTTTCCTCTTTTAATACTCTTCTTATGTGTTCTTGTAGGTTCATATAATTAATATTCAATCACTTGTCATCTTCATGTAATTTTCAATAGTTGATGTTGAAATACTAATACCATAAAGGAAATGTTCTTTGAAGAACGATTTAATTAAATTTTTAGCTTCTCTAGTAACATCAAACAACATTTCAGATTCTTCTTCACTATAAGGCCTTTTCATCAATAAAGTTATCATACAACCATCTCCGTAATTTGTTCCGTAGACATCAACAACAACACTATGGAAGTTTTCAGGTAATTCTTTTTCAGCTAATGTCCTGTTGATAACATTAGTGATAACCTTTTCAAGTTTGGTTCTTTCACCCGTCTCCTCCCTTAATACTTTTTTTATATGTTCTTTTAAGAAATTATTCTCACTCATATCTTCTTCTTTTTTTGTTTCAACAGGTTTAACATTAAGCCAACTAAATGATAGGTATTTAGGGTAATCCCCTCCGTGTATTGAATTAAATACTGATAGAAATATTTCTTTGAGAATATCAATCCATCCGTCATTTATTCCAATCAAATCACCAAAAGAATAGTCATCGTAATAATTCCCAAATTCAGGTACTGGTTTATAATCATTATATTTTATCCACTGCTCACCTATCCAATCAGCATCAACATAAATATTTCCATCCATATACAAGTTTTTCTGACCATGATTAAATCCAGCACGAAATATTTCAATACCTTCAAACCACCAAGGGAAATTTTGGGATAACAGTTTATTTAAAACTTTATTGAATACTTTTAATTGTATCTCATTTAATTGTCCTGTATTGTTCATTATTCTATTACCCGATATTTGTTCTTGTAGGTTCATATAATTAATATTTGACTATCTCTTCCCCATCAGGATTTAAGACTTTAATAAAAACTTGTTCAATAAGTGCCGTGTTTAAATTAACATTTAAAAAGTTAAGAAGGTATTTCAAATGATATTTATAAAGATAATGTGGGTCAAATCCTTTTTCATAAATGTTATATTCATTAATCGTTGGGTCATTTAACTTAACAGTAACATGAAGTCTATAAAAAGGAAAAGCGTCGTCACCATCCCAATCAACATTAACATCAATATTATCAATCATCGGATATATATTTTTAATATATTCCGAATTGAAAAGTTTATTTAATACTTTATCAGTTAAAATCATATTCAAATTTATAGAATTTGTCCTTCAAATTCATTATAATATAAATACTTTTATTTTATATATTTATGTTATATATTTAATCACATGGAGAAATCATATTTAGAATCATTAAGTCAAAAGTTATTATACACAATCCTATATGTTGCTAAAACATCGTTTGATGGTGAAAAAATTGTATTAAACGATATAGAGCATTCATATATTGTAGAAACTTTTGAGTCGGCAATTAATTCTGCTATTGGAACAGGAAGAAAAAATTTAGATTATATTGATATAGATTTCATTTTTAATCTTTATGTATTAAATGTTGATAAAATTACCACAAATAAAGCATTTGCCGATTTAACGATACCTGAACCTAAAGAATATACTTATGATGTTTCTGAAAATCGTGTTCAATATGTTGAAACGGTATATAGAAATACGATAACCAGTTATTCAAAACATTCTGTGACACCAATTATAGAACTTTCACAAAATGATGGTAATTTTGATTATTACTATGGAAAAGAAGTTAGTGATATTATTACCGATTCTGAAATTCAAGAAGTTAATGTACTTTGGGGAACTATAAAAGAATTTTCACCAAATAAGAGAAAATAATTTGTCAGTATAAGTTTTTATCATTACATTTGTAGTAATGAAAAAGAGCGACAAAATAGAATCCGTAATCTTTACACTTGTTGCCTTGGTTGCAGTTGTATCAATGATTTTTATAGGATGTTAATAAAAGAACAGATAAAGAAATTTATTGAATCCCAAAATATTGAAAAATTAAATGATGGTAGTTACTATTTTTTAAAAGTTTCATCTTTGGAATTACCTATTTGTGTGATAAACTCAACTAAATACGCTTACGGTAATAAAGAATTCATTAAAACAATTTCAACCTTACACTCTGTCCCAAAAGCATTGGTAATTGAAGTGTTTAATGAATGGGTACAATCACAATTTAATAACGAATTGAAGAGTGTTATATTTTTAGGTTCACCAATTTATAAGTTCATCGCTAATTTAGAAATACCATTTCCCAATTGATTATATCAATTTTTACTATTAAACTTATACAAACAAATAAAAAATAAAACAAAATGGCAAAAGGTTCAGCAAAAGGTTCTTACCAATGTAAAGTAGGTTTTTACGACATCTATTCAACTCCACCAAGTCCAAAAGGTGGTTCAATAGATTTCATTATCTACCACTCAAAGAAAACAATTCAGAAGGGAATTAAAACCAAAGACGAAGCAATAAACAAAGCAAAAGAATTGCTCGGAACAAAATACAGAGCAGTATACGGTTTATGAAAACCATTTTAATTACCCTTTCATTATTCCTCGTTTCAGTTATTGGTTTATCTCAACAAACTGAGAGAGACGGAGCATTCATCGTGGTGGATAAAGAAGTACATGACTTCGGTAGTGTTGAGTTTGGTTCACCAGCAATTTGTGAGTTTATATTAACAAACACTGGTACCAAACCACTGAACATAACAACTTGTAAAGGTTCTTGTGGTTGTACAGTACCTGTATGTTCTCAAATACCAATATTACCAAATGGAACTTATACCATGACAGTGAAATACGATACTAAAAGAGAAGGCCCAATTAACAAATCAGTAACTATTTGGTCTAACGCAGTAAACGAACCTGTCAAAGTTGTAAGAATAAAAGGTAGTGTCCGTCCTGAAACGACAATAATGAATAAATAAAAGAACCCCTCAAATGAGGGGTTTTTTAATGTTTATTTTCTTTTCTTCTTAGCTCTTCCATCACAATGAGCTCTTTGACTGAAACCTCTTGGAGCATTACAGTTAATACTTCTTTTGTATTCATCAGTCCATTTCTCCATTATCTGTTCCAACTCATCGATGTAATCAAATTTCTGTTTGAAAGATGGATGGTCTTTCATATCGTCACCATGAACATCGTCATTGTAATCAGTATCAGGCTTCTCATCGTAAGGTTCTGACACATCTTTAGACTCTCTGATAACTCCCATCATAAGTCTAATTTTTCCAAGTTGTTCGTTTAGTTTTGTCATACCAATAAATATCAGTATGACTATAAACTATATCGTATCTGCTCTTTCTGAGAAGATAACTTCTCTAACCAAATGACATTCTTTCTTAATAATATTTTCAAAAAATGTCTTAAACAACTCCTTACTTTTAAATGTCTTTTCCTCACCATTGATAACTAAAACATACTTACCAACACTTTCCATCACATCAACTTTATTTACTATCATGTGAGTAACACCATTAATATTAGCTGACTTAATTAAATCATCTAAATTAGTCCAACCAATCTGTCTTGGTCTTCCTGTAGTAGAACCAAACTCATTACCTTGTTTTCTTATCTCCTCAAATATTGGATTATCTGTCTCAAATGATTTTGCCCCAACATATGTATTATACGCTTTGGTAACACCATAAACCTTTCTAATCTTCTGTGGTGGAACACCATTTAAAATTGCACTACCTACCGTACAATGTGATGAAGTAACAAAAGGATAATCTCCCCAATCAATATCTAATTCGAACCCTTGCGCCCCTTCAAATAGAATTGAACATTCATCAAGTTCGTGAAGTTCATTATAGATATCAATTATATAATCTTTGAGTAAAAAAGAGTCACCAGCTCTTAGTCCTTTTCTGTAGTATTTGTCTCGGTATGCTGGCCCATTACCTGTTTTGGTGGTACCAATTTCAGTGTCTTTGGAATCCTCGTTGATATGTTCGGGTGTGATGATGTGAACTCGTTTATCAATAAACAAGTTACCCATAACTTTAATACCGTTTGCTTCTAATTGTTGTATCTCTTGGAATAGTTGTATTGGATTAACCACACAACCTGGGCCAATAATTGATTTAATCCCATTAACGATACCTGATGGTATGAAGTGAGTAACCATCTTCTTACCATCCTTGTATATGGTGTGTCCTGCGTTTCCACCACCATTATATCTTATTACGTGAGTATATTCGTTTGGAATTTGACTTAAGGTATTACATACCTTTCCTTTACCTGTATCCCCAGCTTGTAGGTCTACAATCACATCTGCATATTTAATCATATGCGTTAATTATATAACCAATAAATTAGATTGTAAACTTAATTATTGGTTATATAATCAGTATTTAATACCTGTGTTGTAAATTTCTTCCCAATTGTTCTTTAAACAATAGTCTAAAAAATCCTTTGGGGATGTTCTATATGAATCGTCTAACCCGTAAACCCAAGCAACAAACTCCGAACAATACATCTTGTCTTCTTCTCGTTTCTCTTTTTTCTTGTTCCACTTACCAGTTAATAATTCAACAGGTTGTTTAAATAACAATCCCTCGAAGTCATAAGCAGTTAACCCAACCTTACTCATTGCTTTAGTTGCTAATGTCTTCTCAGCAATTCTCTTTGGTGTTCTCATAACAACATAGTCATACTTGTATTCATCTACCCAAGCTTGGTATGGTTTTACGTTAACTCCGTTATCCTGAGCGTCAATAACATAAAGTTCATCCCATAACCATATGAATAATGCAGTGTGATTAATTTGTGATTTGGTTGCCCAACGAATTAATTTACTAATTAACTTACGTCCACGACAATGTAGAACGTCACCTGTTTTAATTTGATTAATATCCATTATACTATGTCTTTTGTTTCAATTAATGTATATGTAAAACGATTTCCGTGAATGTCTTTTGACTTACGACAAATCTTCATGAACTCTTCAAAGTCAGCCGCTTTTTTAAACACTTGACATCCTTCAGACCAATTCTCAACATATGTTGAATCAGCACCTGCCTTGTGAATGTTAATACCATAAACACCTTCAGTGATTTTATTCTCATCATAAGTCATATCACGGTTAGAGTCACGATAAACTTTAACAGGTCTGTCCTGTCCCAAAGCTTCGTACTTACCTTGGTGTAATCTGATAATGTGTGAACCACGATATTGTCCCTCAACCAAACGAGCAACACCATCTTTGTTGTGGTATTCCATTACACCTTTCTTACCTGGGTCAGTTGTTGCTGGCCAAACGTGACATTTCCATTGTCCATTCTCTTTGTAAGAAATAGTTAAATAATCATCAAAAGCATTTGTAACCTTTTGTCCAGTTGAAGTGTTTCTGATTCCAACGATGTTAACATCGTAACCTTTATTAGCAGTATCTTCAAACCATACATAACCTTTTGATTTTACCGCAGTTTCAATTTGTTCTTTTGTGTAACTCATAGTATATTTGTTTTACTATAAGTATTTATATAATAAGAAAATGACATACGGAGAACACTTAAAAAATCATATTGAAAGGATATTACCTAAAGCCTTGTCAAAGTTTGAACAGGATAAAGGTTTTAATCTTCCTAATATTAGGATTAATCGTATTGATGCTTATCCGTCTAAACAAGAATGGATGAGAGGTAATATTGTTTTCGGAAGTGTCTTTGTCGATGTAAATGTTGATATTAAAGATGGTAGAATGGGTAAACTTAAATCTTTCTTGACCAATCTTATTTCCAACGCGATGGATTCACTTAATTACAAATACGACAATATATATCTTGATATAGAACAATCAGATGATTTGATAGAAGAGTCAATTAAAAATGAACTCAGAAAATTGAGATAAGAATAAAGTAGATTACCAAAGCGAAAAGGTAATGGAAAACAAACTCACCCAACTCTTCCTTGAATGTTGGTTTTTCTTTAGTTATTAGTAATCTAACAAACCTTGCAATAACTACCCAAAATAATACTAAAATCATGTGTTTTGTTTACAAACAAATATAAGATAATATTTATTATAAAAACAATGTTATGAGTAAAAAACTTATTATTTCTGAAAACGAAAAAAAAGATATTAAAAAATTATATAATCTAAATGAAGGTTTTTTAGATGATGCGATTGATTATTTAAAACAAACAGAGGTAGGTCAAGCGGTTAAAAAGTTTGCGGAAGAAACTTTTGGTACAACAGATGTAAGTAAAATTATTAACAACATCACAAATAATAAAGAAGATTTAACAGGTGAGGAAGAAAAATATCTTAAGGATAAATTTACAGACGCAAAACTTAATGATTTAACATATGGAAATGAGGATAATTTTTCAGGTAAATTAATTCACAAATTTTCAGGAAAAAGAGCGAGAAACATTGATTTATTGGTTGATGCAATGAATGATTTTGGTATTACAGACCCAATGGCTCAAATTGGTATACTATCCGTAATTGGTAAAGAAAGTAACTACATACCAAAATCAGAAACATCTTATTCTAATACAGGTGTTGGTAGAATAAGACATCTTTTTGGAAAAAGAGTTTCTCATCTTTCAGATTCTGAAATCAATCAACTTAAACAAGATGATAAAAAGTTTTACAATTTAATATATGCCAATACTGTTGGTAATGGTAAAAATGGAACTGATGACAATGATGGCTACAAATATAGAGGTAGAGGATTTAATCAGTTAACAGGTATAGGAAACTATCGAAAATATGGTGGTCTAATTGGTAAAGATTTAGTTGGGAACCCTGATGAAGTCAATAACCCATTAACCGCCGCTCAAGTAGCAATCATGTTCTTCACAAAAGGAAAAAAGTCAGGATTTCCGAAATTTGAAACAAAGAAACAAGCCGCAGAATATTTTGCAGATATCAACGCCGGTGGTGGAGTATCAAGTCACAGAGATAATGCTGTAAAATATTCAAGAAAGTTTGATATTGCCTAAATTAGAGATTAAACCTTTATCATTTATCTCTAAACCCATCTTTTTAGCTGAAGCAAATATTGTCTTATTTTGTTTGTTCTTATCTATTTTTTCAACAAATAGATAATCCAAATTATATTTCTTACTCCCCGTTGTTGTCTCATAACAATATTTAGGGTCAGAGTATCTTAAATTAATATCGTAATCCTTACAGTCGTCACACGGTTTAGATATTATAGTCCAACCTTGTTTAACAATATCCTCATCGTATAAATTTAAAAAATCATCCAACTTAGACTTCAAACCATAGTAATCATACTTCATGTCAAACAAAATTTAATAAGTTTTTATTTTGTGGTCTATAGTCAACATAAACCCTTAAATGATGAATCTGTCTTTCAGGATTAATTATCTTTAAAAAAGTTTTCAAATCATTTTCAACCTCTTCTAAAATTTCATATCTATGAAAATAAACTTCAAACGGAATCTTTTTCATTATGAAGTGAATCTTGAAGTAAACCTCATCCATGTATTCAATAGATAGACAGTCAAAAGGAAGATTGTATCTAGTCAGAATTTGTTCTTTAACTTGTTTAAGAAAGAACAAATCATTCTTCTTTAACAAATCAATCATTACTTTGTTTTTCGTCTAAAGAAAGTAATCCTTTACCAAATTTTTCGTATCTTTCGTAGTATCTATCCTTAACATATTGGTGAATAGGGATTGCTTTACCATCACCATCTATTCTTACAAATGTTATATATGTTTGAGTAACTGCCTCTTGTTTACCAGTATGGACATTATGTTTTCTAACTTCAATATATAATTTAATTGATGTTGTCCCGAACTTATCAACCCTACCATAAATCTTTAATAAACTCCCAACTTTAACAGGACTCTTAAATAATAACTCATCAATCTTAATCGTTACCATTCTTGATGTGTCACATATCTGTGCTGCGTATGAAGCCGCCGAGTCATCAATTAATGACATTATTGTCCCTCCAAACATGTTGTCGTGGACTCCAATATCACTTTTTTTACATATATAAGTTGTAATTAACTCCATTAAATTGTTTGGAAAGAAAAGTTAACTTCGGCTTGATTTACCGATTCAGAAATTACTTTCATAATTTTATATGGGTCACCATTGGATGCTGGTCGTCTGTCTTCAACATAACCTTTCCATCCGTTATTAACCGTTGCTTGTGGTATTCTTATTGATGAACCTCTATCTGATATACCATAACTAAATTTATCAATAGATTGCGTTTCATGTTTACCAGTTAATCTCATTTCATTATATGCTCCATAATTTTCAATATGTTTCATATGATTTAATTCAAATACATTGAAGATAGCGTCGAAGTATTCTTTTCCACCAACTTCTCTCATCTTTTTATTTGAGAAGTTTGTATGTAATCCTGAACCGTTCCAATCACCATGTAAAGGTTTTGGGTGATATTCAATTTTAACATTATAAGTTTCAGCAACTCTTTGTAGTAAATAACGACAAAGGATAAGTTGGTCACAAGATTCCAAAGTTCCTTTACCCATTACTTGAAATTCCCATTGTCCAAGAGCAACTTCAGCGTTAATACCTGTAACATTAAGTCCAGCAGATAAACAAATATCCAAATGATGTTCAACTATATTACGTCCTGATACATTATCAGTTCCAATACCACAGTAATACTCACCTTGTGGTTTCATTTTACCTTTGGTATGTCCCAATGGTAACTCACCTTCGTAAATGAAATATTCTTGTTCAAATCCAACCCACATATTCATATTATCTTTAATGTGTGAACGAGTATTTGACACGTGTGGAGTCATATCAGGATTAAGAACTTCACAAAGAACTAAATAACCGTTCTTTCTTTGTGGGTCTCGAACCATCTTAACTGGTTTTAAGAGACAGTCTGAAAAATTACCTTCAGCTTGTTGTGTTGATGAACCATCGAAATTCCAAATCGGAAGTGATTCTAAAACAGGTTCATTTTCCAGTGTTAAAACTTTTGTTTTACTTCTTAAGTTTGGTTCAGGAGTATATCCATCTAACCAAATGTATTCTAATTTATATATCATATTTAATCAATTTCGTTAATTCCAAGTTCGTAATACGCCTTCTCAAAAGACTCGTGAAATGACATCCCATCCACTTCTCTATATTTTTTAGATAAATCAAATAATTCATTATACATATCTTTAGAATATGCCTCATGAATCATTTCTTCTATTAAATCCGAACTATTAACACTCATAGATAAAATATAAAATAAACTACTATTTTTGTCAAACCTTAATTCAAAAATTGATTTAATTTAAGTTTGTATTTTTTCTCAATTTCTTGTACAGTTCCTGAACCTGAAGTATGGTTGTTTTCATTCGTAACCCAATAAGCAATAATTGGTTTGTTTGTTTTACTATCATACACAAACTTTAAACACACTGTTGGGACACCTATTTTTGTGTTCGGTATAAACTTATCTGAATAGATATTAACACAAACAATTTTTAAAGATTGTTTCTGACTCATTTCTCTAACAGATGTTTCAATTTTTTTCCACGGGCCTCTATTCATTCTTGGGTATTGTGGAACACAATTGTAATATCTAAATGTAAGTTCATCTAAAGTACAATCATAAGCAAAGTCCTCAGCATTTGCCATGTGACCCTTATCAAATCCTGATTTAAGATACTCAGCGTCAGTTGCTGTAACAACCTTTGGTTCGTCATTCTTAAAGTAAAATTTATCCCTTTTACAATCACCACCACCATGATATAGATTATAGACAACCACAGTAGGATTTCTAAAATCATTTTCAAAATAAGAAGTGTAGTTAGGTTTTTTGATTACAACATCGTAGGTTTGACTAAACCCAGCAAATGACACTAAGGTCAAAAAGATTAATAATATTTTTTTCATATTGATAAATACTACAATCTATCAATCAATCCTTTAAGATATTTTCCGTAAGTATTCTTGTGGTATTTTTCAGCAAAATAAATAAGTTCACCTTTATTAATCCATTTATTTTGATACGCGATTTCTTCAATACATCCAATCTTTAGTCCTTGTCTATCTTCAATACTTTGGACATATTGAGACGCTTGAATGAGTGATTCAAACGTACCAGTATCTAACCACGCAGTTCCTCGTTCTAACACTTGAACCTTTAACATATTTCTATTAAGATAATCTCTATTTACATCAGTAATCTCAAGTTCACCTCTCCAAGATGGTTTAATCTTCTTGGCAATCTGTATCACATTATTATCGTAGAAGTATAAACCTGGAACAGCATAATTTGATTTTGGAAGTGTTGGTTTCTCATCCAAACTTACCACATTACATTCCTCATCAAACTCAACCACACCGTATCTTTCAGGGTCGTGAACATGGTATGCAAATATCATTGAACCATATATGTTCTTAATCGATTTCTTTATTTTTTTGATATCCAATCCTGAAAATATATTATCTCCAAGAACCAACGCAACACTATCATCACCAATGAAGTCCTCACCAATAATGAATGCTTGTGCTAATCCATCAGGTGATGGTTGTATTCTATAACTTAAGTTAATACCAAATTGTTTTCCATCTCCAAGTAATTCCTCAAACAAGTGTTTATCAACAGACCGAACAATAATTAAAATATCTTTGATACCCAAAGACATCAATGTTGATAGTGGATAATATATCATCGGTTTATCGTATACAGGCATTAATTGTTTAGTCACCGATATTGTTAGTGGGTGTAATCTGGTACCTGAACCAGCTGCTAAAATAATTCCTTTCATTTAATCTTTTTTAATCCATTTATTTTCTGAGTCCAACTCAAACTCACCAACATATTCTTGTTTCCATTCTGTTGGTTTAATAATTGATAAGAATAATTCCCCATCTTGTCTACGATATAAGTAATATGTTTCACCAATTATTGGTTGAAAGTTATAATGTGAACCATAGACAACACTATTCCATTCAAACTCTTTGAGTAAGTCGTCGTATTGTTCTTTGATTTCTTGATATTTCTTTTGGAAGTAATGGTTTGTCTTTAATATTTTTTCGTTCTTCCATGTCGATATATTATCAGGTATGATGACAGGTGCTCCGACATTTGTTGCGTATGGTAACAGGTGAGCGTAGTATCCACGTTCTTCACTCCATACAACATTATCGGGATACCTTTTAGTGTGTTCCATTTGTTAATGACATTCCGTGTCTTATTCCTGTAATAAAATCTTGTAATTCACTTTCAGTTGTTATAAACTCACCCAACACAATACCAATTTCATTTCCAACATCCGAGACATCTCCGTTGTCGTAATTAACATTATCCAATTGAGTTTTAATACGATTTAATATGTGTGTAAAATTGTCCATAATTAAAGATTAATATCCATTCTAACTTTATCCCCATTTGGTTTTGAATAAACCGCATATTGTGGCGACAATGAATAGTTCATACCTTTGAGTTTATTCACATACTTTCTACCCATACCAGGTTTCAAATAACCTATTGTGGTATGTGGATGATAATCAGGGAATGAATTGGTGTGAGGGTATCTTCTTAAATCAGCATTTGTCTTATGAAGATTATCACCCTTAACATCAAACTTTAACACATCATAATCAGGGTTTTCAAATAAAGACGGATTGTATAGTTTACAAGTTGAGTACTTGTATTTATTCAACACTTTTGACACATCTTCATCTGTCACATCATCGTGTAATCCAAACAATAATGTTGTATGTGGTTCATCTTCCAATCCAAAACTTCTATCACCTTCTTGGTGGTAAATGTCATTGGGTTCAATGATGTTATGAATGTTTTCCATTTCAGGGAAATCGTAATACAACATCACACATCCGTAATCAAACTTTTCCTTTGTTTCTTCTTTTAAAATCTTTTTAATTAGTTCTTTCATATTATTCAGTAATTACTATTTTTAAACAATTCTTCTTAATATACTCCTCGTCAAAGGTCTCTACACCTTGTGGATAAACACATAGATGTTTCATTTTTGTATCATATAACACATCTGATGTGTCAATATGAGTTACAGGTTCTAATGTTGCGGTCATAGGTTAATTACTTAATGGTGCTTTAATTGATGGGTGTGATTGGTAGTTCTCCAAAATAACATCATTGATTGAACTACAGAATATCCCATCTCTAACACTAACCTTTGGTAAGTCGTATGGTTCTCTACCAATCTGTTCTTTTGCTTGTTCAATATGATTTAGGTAAATGTGAGTATCACCCAAGTTACCAATCAATTCATCAGGAACCATATTCACTTCATCAGCAATCATAGTCAATAACAATCCATAACTTGCAATATTGAATGGTAATCCCAAGAATGTGTCTACTGAACGTTGATTCCACATTAAAGAGATTGCTCTACTAGGGATGTGTAATTCATCATAATATTCATCAGACTTAATATCATCAGTACCCACTGGATATTTTTTATAATAAATATCACTTCTTTCACCCCAACTCAACTCTCTCGTATAAACTTGAAATCCATAATGACAAGGTGGAAGAACCATTTGGTCTATTTCACCTACATTCCAAGCATTGACCATCAATCGTCTTGAGTCTGGGTTTGTTTTAAGGTCGTTGATTAGAATTGAGATTTGGTCAATTTGAATATTTCCACCTACGTAATCTTTAACGTGCCATTGTTTCCAACTTCTCCATTGCTTACCATACACAGGACCTAATTCACCCCATTGTTTAGCAAACGCATCATCTGTTTTGATTTTGTTGATGAATTCTTCTTGTGTGTGTGGTCTAAAACCATATGCAAATGATGGATTTGTAAAGTGTTCGTAGGAACCTTCAAATTCAACCAAACAATTATCTAAATGTCCTTTAATTCTATCTAAACCATTTTCTACACCAGTTATTGTATGTTTAAGATAGTTCTTATACGCATCACCATCCCAAATATGACAATTGTTATCAACAAGGTACTTGATGTTGGTATCACCTGTTAAAAACCACAGTAATTCAGTTACCATAGTTTTCCAAGCCATCTTCTTGGTTGTAAGAAGTGGAAAACCATCTTTCATATTATGACGAATGGTATAACCAAAAATTGATTTGGTTCCTGTACCAGTTCGGTCTTTCTTCTCCACCCCAAAATCTAAAATGGTTTGGAGTAATGTTTGGTATTGTTTATCTAGGTTGTTCATATTGTTCTATTGTTTGTTCTAATTGATGAAACATTTGTTTGATGTGTTCACCTATAAGTTGAGGTTCAGCGTCTTTAATAAACTCTAATGTGAGTGTAGTGTTGGACTTAAACCATTGGGGTGTTTTGGATTGTTGTTCATGTCCTAATACTCCCTTATACTTTCTAAACGCAGCATCATGCATTGTTACCATACAATCAAATCGTATTTCACAAAGTCGTCTTGTGTCAGCAACCACTTCGGGTACTGGGTTTATTTCAATTTCGTTATTCATAACTTTCAGTATTAAATTCAGTATCGTCAGGAGTTTCCTCAATATAAGGTTGATTTTCCAATGGTTCAATTACAATATTGATTGCCTCAGGATAATGATGTCCTAACTCAGATTTAAGGTTTATTGATGCAAGACCTACCACTTCATTATTGATGTAATGCCTATTCTTACCTTTACCTTTTAGTATTTCGTGGTCCATTGAAACATCGTTCCAATCTCTCAATACAAGTCCACGACCACCAGGTTCCTTGTAATGTAACCTAATGATGTTGTTATGACTAAAGTTCTTAATAAATTCTCCTAATTTCATATTATTTTTCCTTATTTAAATGATGTCTTCCAATCCATCAATTTCATTTCTTAATTCGTTAATCTTTGAATGGATATACTCCTCAAGCTCGTGAGATATCTCCAAATACTTTCTTCTCAATTCGTGGAACTTTTCATCCTGAACTTCTTTGAATGATGAATAATGTTTGAAACAATAATGGAAACCTTCAGCTTCCATTCTATAACGAACCATTTCAAACTCTTCAAGTTGTTCATCTAAATTATTTTTCCTGTTTTCAAAACCCATTTTAATTCGTTTAACCAATTCAACATTCCACTCTTCAAAGGTAAGAGTTGAGCCAGGGTTGTCCTCCAAAAACTTCCAATACTGTGATTCAAGTGTTGCCATATTATTCAAAAACTTGTATTTTAGTTTCAATTTCTTTTAGTTCCGTCCAGTTACCCAAATAAGTAACCGCTCTTACCTTACGATTGTCAATCCAAATATATTCCTGTCCATCTTTGATTCTTGGTTTATCCATAACCAATCCGTGATATTTAAATCCATTATCACCCAACCAAGTTTCAGTAACATGTCTATCTTTACTCTCACGTGCGGTGAAAAATGTTATGACGTTTCCTTCATCATACCACTTATTGATTATCCTTAATGCATCAGGATAACACTTTGCCGTAGGATATAAATGTGACTCCTCATTTTTTATATCATCACATATTGTCCCGTCAATATCAATTAAAAAAACTCTATTCATCTTATAATCTTAATCTCCGATTCAGTTTCAATTATCACACGTGCCCCACAGGACAACAATGTCTTTTCATTACCACCATACACAACACGACTAGGTCCCAAGATTTCCACTTCAGAACAGTAGGTATTCTTCCTACCTTCTTTAATGGTTATAACAGGTTCTAACTCGTTATTCTTCTTGTTGGACCTTATCTTGTGTTGATTGACATGGATATACTTTTTCATTGTTCCCAAACAACTTCTTCAGTTGAAAGTGGTTCAACGAATTTTCGTTTGTCTTCTTTTGGTTTACTGACTTTCTTCTTGTTGAAGTTAAATGAAATCCAAAGACGAGCCACAACCAAGTCCAAACCAAAGTTATAGGTTGACTCTCGTTTCTTCTCGCCAGTCTTTTCATCTTTATACCACACATAAGCCAAGTGTCTTGAGGTAAAGACACCAACATGACGATAATTACTTTGTTTCAAAGTATTATCCGTCCATAGAGTTTTATAATAAAACCCCACAATACATTTTCCTAATTTTACATCAAACAGTTTCATTTACTGATATAGATATTTTTATTTGTTTATTATTTTTTGTAATAACAGGGATTATTATTTCATCATTTGATTGTTCCACCTCAGGTAGAACCGTTAAACTACAACTTTCAAATCCAGTTCTTTCTTTTTCAAAATATTTTAGAGCCGTTGTAATTTCGTAAGCAATTTTCTTAACCTCAAAACAATTATCCATAATCCTTATTATTTATTCATATCACAATTGATGATGTTGTGGTTATCATCCACGAACATAGCAGTATCACCAATTTTTGGTTTCTTTTTAGTATAATAAAGAATACCATTTTGTGTAGTAACCGCATAGTATTTTCCTTTACCATAATACTCGTCAATTTGAATATCAACGACTACCGCTGGATACATCTCTTCACTACTCAAACAGGTATCCAATGTTTGAAATTCAATTTTGTCCTCATCTTCATCACATTCATCTTCACAAGATGGTGCTTCAAACTGAGGTGTTTCTTTACTAACAGGGGTTTCTTGATACAACATCTTGGATATCATAAATCCAAATGACGCTAAGAATAACACAAGAACAACAGACGCAAGGACTGGTAAAATAACTGATTTTTTTAACATATATTTATTTATTTAATTATTAATCGTAGTTAACTAACTCTTTAACATCACACTTCCACCCAACAACAAACTTCTTTTTAGTGTCCAAATTTATGAAATAAACTTCATTATTCAAAACACAATCTTCAACAAATTCCCAAACATAATCTTTCTCTTTCCATGTTTGTAATCTATCCATTGTGGTTTCAATAACACCCCATCGGTTCATAATTTCATTGGTGTCCATCCAATACCACAAGAACAATCTATCTTCAAACTTATACAATGATAGGATTGGCCCATCATAATAAATTATATCCTGAACAAACTCAGAACCTGGAAATGGGTGCTCTGATAATACTTCTCCGTTAATCTTTTTCATATCAATAATGTAAATCCAAATAAAGATTATCGTCATCCTTATATTTTACACAACACCAAGCCGGATGGTATTGTTCTTGTTCCGTCTCATACCAAACACTTCCTTTTAATACAACACCCCAACCATTTTCCTCATAGTACTTGTCTTCCACTCGTTGTGTTAGAACCAAAGCATCATCAGGTAGTTCGGAGTGTTCCTCTAAAAACTTTTTAAGTTTACCAACGGTAAGGTAATCTTCATATTTACTTAAATCTTCAATAACTCTTACTTTACTCATAAAATTAATTTTTTTCTTAATACTTTAAGTTCTTCCCTGTATGGTTGAAATTCATCGTGTGTATGAGCTTTGTGTCCTTTGGACACCGCATCTGTTACAATTGATTCTAATACAATAATCCTTGAAATGATTTCTTGTTGTGTCATTTTCTTTTTATCACCCATAGTCCAAAATCAAAACATAAAAAGTTTATACACAAGTTATATCTATTTCCGTAGCTTTTAGTTACGAAGATTGTCGGGATTAATCCAACCTGTTTAAAGTCTTCACTCCAAGTCATATCAAAAAATGGTATTATCTTCATAGTATTTTTGCGTATTTAATTAGTTCATATGTTTCGGTATAACCAATTCCTCCATTGTCCTCTTCAACAATATCAAAGTTAACTTTATTACCACTATTCATTTCATCCAATTCACTCTTTGGATGTACTGGTATGATTTCATTGTTTTTAGTTTCAACGAACCAACCTTTTGTTGTTTTATATACTTTACCTGTCATTATGATAGATATTTTGACATGTTAATTGCCGCAGTTCTTGCGTCTTCCAAATTTTCAATTATGTTTTTACCTCTCTTGTTGAATGGTATTACCGATTTGATTCCATCACCATAAATCCATTTTTTGTCAAAGTCGTCACCGTTTTTATATGACTTGGTGTATTCTTTCCACCACTTTTTAAATTCGTTCTCATCATAATCTTCAACAACTGGATTATATTCTTCATCAAACAATCGGTCACCAATCTTAAAAGTTGCACCTCCACGATGAGAGTATCCACGATAACCTTTAATCGTTTGTGCACTAGCCAACGTATTACATTTTGTAGTATTCCAAACAATAGCAACTCCTTGTGGGTATTCTTCACAAACAGTCATCGCGTTTTGAAAATACCACCAAGCGGTATCAATGTTACCAATATATTTACCATCTTTGGTTAAGAAGGAATCCTCCAAAACAAATTCATCATTATCATTATCACCCCACTTGTGAGTTCCAATAACACCACCAGTGTATTTGTTAATCAGTTCAATCTTCTTGGGGTCAATATTTGAGTAACCTTCCATAACCTGGTTTGGTATTAACCTAGTTACCAATTTGGTGAACCCTAAATTAAGGTGAACTTTATTTAATCTACCGTCCATACTACTTGAATAGTGTGGGTGTTTCTCAAACTTCAATATCATCTTGCCGAGATATGGAGTTCTGTTTTTAACTAATTTTTCAATCATAGTATTTCTATTTTTTTATTTTCAACATCAATGGTGATATCAAAAGGTTTTTGGTTGTGACTGTAACGCTCATCCAAGATAGATGCGTTGAAGAAGTGTGTTCCGTTCTTTTCAACATACCCATAACCTGTGTGGATGTGACCGCAACTATGGATTAGTGGGTGTAATGTCTCCAATCGTTTTGCCAACATCTCACATCCAAGATTAACGTCACGACGATTGACTACGGTATCCAAGATACCCCAAGCTGGTCCGTGTGTTAACAAGATGTCGGTATCGTCAGGAATGTTTGCCCACTTCTCTTCCAACTCCTTACCATTACGTGGTAGGTTGAATGCCCAATTGTAGAACTCAGGTTGCCAAGGACTACCATAGATTTTCAATCCCTCAAACTCAACGAAGTCATCAATCAAACAAACAACACCTTTGTCGTTAAACTCACGAATCATCTTCCAAGCGTCAAATGGTTTGTCCTCAATGTATCTGTCGTGATTACCAGGAATGAATACCTTCATCTTATATGGTAGTTCACTGAACCAATTTAAGAAGTCATACAAATCTTCCCAATTATAACCTGAGTTCATAACGTCACCGCTATGTAAAATCAAGTCACCACCATTCACAAGAACATTTCGTTCTTTAGTGTGCGTGTCAGATATTAAGGTTACTTTCAACATTTAACAAATATACGAATAAATTACTTACTTTCCAACTTTATACATATCAAAATAGATAGTATCACCAACAGATACCTGTCTCAACGACTTCATCTCCACACCATTTTCAAGTGTGATGTTATAATACAAGTTCATCTCTTCATGAACATTCTGTGGTCGGTGTCTTTCAACCTTTATAACGTAATGAGCCTCTGTATAATGATAACCATTTTGTTTATCATAAGACGCAATTACAATTAACGATATTACAATTCCAATGAACACAGCTCCAAGTGTCCAAACTGATGTTAAGATGTTTTTCATAGTTTTATTTAGTTTTATTTTTCATTTGTCTTTCCATCCATTTAGCACCTTGAATAAACCCCATATAATGAGAAGTTCTATTTCTTTGATTTACAGCGTAAGATTGTGCAGCATCTTCAAGTGTTTCTTCTTTATATACCAAAGCGGTACTACCTTTTGTAACAGGATTGGTTTGGTCTATTTGTCCAAATGTTTCTTTTTTCATAACTTTTTATATTCGGGTTTTAAATAATTCCATATTACTTTATCAGTACTCTTTCCATCCCACATCATAAAACATAACGCCTTTATCTTTGGGTGAGTATCACATTCTTGTAAGTGTAAAGCAAACTCTTTCTTTGATGGTTCAGGGTCTCTGTCCCCATACTTACCATATCTGAAATACTGATATATCTTACCAGCACGTTCTCCAAACTGATAGTGGTTATACCTTAACTCCTGAACATACATCTTTATCTTCTTATAGAATTCGTCAGGGACATCCTTCAATATCTCCAACACATCTTTGTCCTCACTCAACATTTCCCAAACAGAAGTGGTAGACACATTAGTCATGAGTTTATGAAGACGAAGATACTCCACACCCTTAACTTTCATTCTATCTCCGTTAGAAAAACGAACAACAAATCCTTCAGCGTTTTGTTCAACTTTATCCTTCAATTCGGTATAATCCCGAATTCCATCGTATTTTTTAACAACTTTGAAACCAAGATTGTTAACCATGTTCTTAAATCTAACATCAACTCCATCACCATACAAATCAACCTCATACCCAGTTTCAGTATTTATCATACCAAGTAATACCAAGTCCTCATAGTCATACTTAACAACTATACGGTTATCATCATATATTATTTCAAACAGGTAAGTGTAATCTTTGTGAAGTTTCTTGAAGTCATATTTTTGTAACATGAAGAAACCTTTTAATGATTGGTCAGAAGCAAAGGAACCACGAGTGGCCAATACCCATTGTCCCTCATAGTTGAACAATATTCCAAGTGAACCATCCATCTTTTCGTAGACATCAAACTCAGAAGTCGGAGTATGTCTTTCTTCTTCTATGTTGAAGAACTTTTTAAATGGACGGGCAACAACATTACCTTTATCATCAGTAACTAACCCACGAGTTTGTAAAGTAACATCATCCCATAAACCTTCGTACTGAACCTTTTCAGTGTAGTTCCATATAGTCAAAGGAAGAGTCGGATGTACTTGTTTATACACCAACCCTTCCTCAAAATATTTGTTTAGCACTTCGTTCATTTAACAAAGATACAAAACAATTAACGATTAAACAAATAATGATACGTTAAAAATAACTGACCGTAATGTAACACTTGGTCAAAACCAACACTGACAAAAAAGTAATGAACTTTACCTCCCGCCCACAACTTACTATTTAAACGACTAGTAAAGTAATCAGTAATAGTATGAGTAATAAGAGTAATCATACAAAAGTATAATGTAGACCAAACAATCCATTCAGTTGTCGCACCTTCTTTCATCATACCAAAGACAAAACACATAGGTAACAACCACACCATTGAATAGTTTGACGTATGACTTAATAACGCAAAGTTGTTCTTACTTTTGTTTTGGGCTTGCCAGTCAGTTTGTAATACAAAGTCGGCAATCCAATGGATGAAGATAATAATAAATGAAATTAACATAATGAATTAGGTAAAAATAATAAAGTTGGATTCTTTTTTTGTATTTCTATTTCAGGAAATACTTTTTTAAACACCTCCGAATCAAATCTATCGGTAATGAAATGATAACCATTTTTGGTTGGAATGATACATTTAATCTTATCTCCTTCAGGTCTGATAACATTAATGGCTTTAGTTATTCTAACCACTTCACCTTCATCTTGAGTATCCAAATCTACAATCCATCTACTCTCATGGGTTTTAATCTGTCCGACAACTGAGTCAAACAAATGTTTTTGGTTATGTTGTCCGTTCTTAATCTTTTCAGCCAGTCCAATCATCATTTCCAATGACACATCCTTATGGTTTTGTTTTTGAACGTGGATATACGCCCGAGCCTTAAACATCTCACAGAGTTGTTTAATCTCATCGTATCGTTTCTCCAAGTATTCAATACTTTCAACACAATAAGTTTTGATAGTCCGAACTGACTGATGATTGTCTCTTTCACCTTCAGGTTGGTCTTTCTTTCGTTTGAATACGTAGAGCATATAGAAGTCACCCTCGTTTTCAAAGTTCAATAATGGTTTTATTAATTCAATATTATCAATCATTGTTTGTTAAAGTTTCACTTCAAAACGGTTTTTCATTAATTCTAACTTGTCTTCAGGTACACCATGTTCATTTACACCACCATGTCGGTTCTCCACGATAAGTGAAAAAACTCTGTATCCGTATTGTTTGGCTAACTCATAGTAAGCGTCCATTTCCCATTCTTGAGTAAATGTGTTTGAAACGGCTATCTTTTGAAAATCATCTTCCATACTTTGCTCAACACGTAATTTACACCAGTTATGAGCCAGTTTTATTTTTGACCCGTCAAATTTGTATTCACCTGTTTCAGAGTCAATAAAATATTGGTCAGCCTCAAATACAGGACAATCCAATGATTGTGCAAATGTGCTTTTACCACTTCCTGGTATGCCTCTTACGATATATAATGTTTTCATATTTTAATCTTCTAATTCTTCAGGTATATCATCAATAATATGGCGTCTCCACCATTTGTCAAATCTACTACCTTTTGTCTTACTGGACAAATAAGTTCCAAAAATAATAACTAAAAGTGAACTAGTACTAATTAGGAATACCCAAAAAAATACCATAGAAATTGCATAACCCATATTAATTAATTGTGTAATATACTTTTGTAGTTCTTGGAAGTCCTGGGTAAAAACTATCAATCCTACGATGGATGTTCTCGTCCTGTTCATCAACATCATCAGGTATTGGACCAATTCCAAAATCCAAAATGTCAAAGTGTTGGTCAATCTTTTTAATGATATCAAGACGTTGGTCAATCGTAAGATTGATAGTTAATTCAATTCTACTTGTTAGTGTCATACGGTATGTGGTATTTGAACTCTGATACAATTTTGTGGTTTACCCTCATTCATCAAGAAGTTATTGATATAACCCATAATGTTAGCACTACCAATAGGATTAGCAGAGTGAGTATAAACATCAGGGAACTTAATTGGTTCTCTCTTTCGGTTGGAATAACCCATCTCCAATCTTTCAGGGTTTAGTTTATAGAATTCGTCAACCAAGAACTTCGCAGCATCGTAGCCAGTTTTTTCAGTAATGTTTTCATAACTCAATTTATAATTAGGTGAAACGTTTGTGTGGTATTCATTCATAGCACTATCTCCCAAGTCGTGGTCTAATGATATAACATCAACAGCATTCAATCCAACCTTTTGGATTAAATCAGATAGTTCATAAAAAGTTCTAACAACCTGCCAGTCTCTTTCAACAGGTGTTCTTACATCATCCAAATATATTTTCATAATCTTTATTTATCAGCGTTTAATAATCTTTCAAGGTGGTGGTCATTCGGCATATCCGATAACATCTCACGGTTTTTCATCAAAGGTAATACTTCCCTCAACAAGTTGTAAGGTCGGAACTCAGGGTGACCATCAAACCCAACATCCATTTTCTTCCCATTACCGAACTTTCTTCCGTTTGGTAGGTGAACGTGTCCGTGAAGGTGAATAATACCTTTATTCATCCCGTCCCAACTTTGGATTGGGTAGTGCATACATACGAACTCATGACGCTTTGCTTCGTTTTTCTTCACAGGTTCCATCACAACAATTCGTAGGTATTCTGAAACCGAACTGAATATTGATTTAACATTCTCCCTGTTTCTCTCAATGTGGTGGTCGTGGTTACCCAATACAAGGTGAACATTTTTACATACAATTCTATCTCTGAATTGTTTGATGAACTCAAACCCACCAAAAGACCAGTCACCAAGACAAATCAATACGTCATCCTGACCCACATTCCAATTGATACCATCGACGATTGATTGGTTCATTCGTTCAATCGTATCAAAGTCACGAGTTTGGTCAACAGGAATTTCATTATCCGTTGTTCTCCAATTAGTCGTTCCTCTACAAATGTTCTTGTGGTTGTAATGCGGGTCAGAACATATCCAAATGTTTGGGAATACTCCTTTTATGTCTTGTTCAATCCTTAAAATCATACTACAAAGATAATAAGTTATTTTTGATTTTCAAAATAATTAATCAACATACTTGCCGTAGCGTAATTACAAGCAATTGGTGTGTCAGTTACATTACAGATACGAACCAACATCTGAACATCAACTTCGTGTGGGTGAGCCGATAAAGGGTCAATGAAGAAAATAACACAATCAATCTTATTTTCTACAATCATGGCTGCAATCTGAGCATCACCACCCATTGGCCCTGACTTCAACCTTATAACATCCAATCCTGCAAACTCAATATGTTTACCAGTTGTTCCTGTTGCAAATATTTCAACGTTATCTTTGAAGAAGTCCAACCTCTTCATGATGAAGGCAACCATGTCCGCCTTCTTATTGTCGTGAGCAATGACCGCAAACCTTAACTTATTCACCATCATTTAATTTTTGATATTTTTGTTCAGCCCAAATCTCAACCAAAAGGAAGAGACCCCACCACTTAACATCCAAGTAGTTTTCAATATCATTACCAGTAAATGCTGATATGGTTAAAGTCACTAAAAGTAATAAGGCTACTAAGATTGGTAATACTAAAAGAATTTTTCTAATTGTTTTCATAATATTTTTTTTAAAAGTTACAAGAGTTCTTTATGTTTATTTTATCCTTTTAACAGGTCTTTTTCTTTCTTGATATCATAGGTATCAATTAATTTATCAATTCGTTTGTCAGTATATGAGTTGGATTCAGAAATAGAATCCTTCATAGCTCTCCAAATATCTGTAATTTGTCTTTCCAATCTGTCGTTATGTTCTCTAACCCCAGATTGAATGTATTGTCTTTCACTATCAATACGACGAGTCGTATCTTCTATTTCTTGTGAAATTGTTCTCACTAATCCTTGGATATCTTCTTTCAGATTTCCAATTTCTGTTTGTTGTTTATTAATCATAAGCAAACCCCAAGTAATCACACCGGCAACAATTACCGCAACTACCGTGAGCACACCTAAAACAAAATAAGTTGTTTCCATAATATTATCTCTTTATTTATTTCAAAGAACTCTTGTAACTGATACAAATGTAAAACAAAAACCCCACCTTTTCAAGTGGGGTTTTCAACAATACGCTAACTTGTTATATGTTTTCTTCACCTTCTTGTGTAGGTTCCTCTGTTGGGTATTCCTCAACGATTGGTTCCTCATACACCTCAGGTTCAGTATAAGTTGTCGGTTCTTCATAAACAACTGGTTCTTCAACAACCACAGGAGTTTCTTCTTTAACTTGTGTAACTACAACAACTGGTGGTTGTGGTGGTCTTGGGGTTGTTGGGTATTCTGAAACATTAGATAATACTGTTCCGTCCTCTTCATCAACCTTTTGGATTAACATCTTATCTCTATCCTCAGAGTTAAACCAGTAATCAACAACCTTGTTAAGATTACCAACGAATGCTCCGAACAATATCAATAACATTTCTTTCCAGTTCTCTTCAATTGATACACCGAAAAATACTGCGGAGTTTATACCAGCAATGATGAAAAAAAATAAGAACAATACAATCATTGTTATCTTCCATCTGTTTGCCTGCATCTGTTGAAGCATGTAATAAAATCTATTTTTATCTTCAACCTTTACATACGGAGTTTCACCGAAAATTAACTTTTTTAATCTACTCATTTTTTTATTTTTTTTGTTTATTTATCTTCCTTGCCAGGATTAGCACCATACTTCACCCCAAGTATTGTTCCCACGATACTGAAACTATTTGTTAACAGAATACCAAACATATTACTCCAAGTGGAGCCAATGATGTCCGTATCCATTCCTATTGTCATAGAATAAACATATATTCCAGTCGTGATTCCTCCAACACCTATGATTACATAAAGAGCAACCCTAACAATATTATTAATCAACTCAAATTGAGTTTTCTTCTGTATTAAATCTAAATTGTTCTCCGCTTCGTTCTTAGCATTCTCAGCGATGACTCTTGCCATTTCAGATTGTTTCATCGCCTCAACAAGCTCTGCCCCAATCTTTTCATTCTCCATTTTCCAAGTAATTAATTCGGCGTTTTGACATTCAATCTGACTTTTCTGTTCCTCAACACTATCTAATGTTTCTTGTAGTTCAGTAAGTATTCTTTGATTTTCTTCATTCAAGGTTGTCAAATCATTATTTTGAACCTGAACTTTTTTAGTCATCTCCAAACGTTTTCTTCTTAATGCAGTATCTTTTTCAATACAAGTTTTAAGATACTCCTTGAACTCCTCGTCGTCTTGAGCATCTATTAATTTAGTAATATTACCTTCAAGACCAATGTTCTTAGTCTTAAAAGTTTCTATTAATAACTTCTTTGTATTTTTATCTAATACTATCATTTATAAACTTTGAATGGCGCGGTTCTGTTTTTGTAACCCTCATAATCTTTTTTGAAATCTTCCAATCTTGGTTCAATATCATCTGACTTGATAATCCAAAACTGAGCACCAGCCTGAATTGCTTTAGCCTGTTCTTCAGGTTCGTTACTTGAAGATATAATACCAATAACCACATGGTTACCATATTCAAAATTAACCTTACGGATAAGTTCAATACCATCAAAGGATGAACCGATAATGTTCAAATCAACGAACACACACTCAGGTCGTCCATCTGAATTTTTTTGCCAATCAGCAAATAATTTAGCCGCCTCATCAGAACTATTCAAACTCTTTAATGACAATGTGATGTCTAACAAGGAACAACTGTCCTCAAATACCAAGTGGAACAAATCCTCATCATCCACTAACAAAATTGAATCAATCATGTTTTTTTCTTTTTCTTTATTTTATTTTTATTTTCATTTTGGTTCCACCTTCAATTTTTTCACAACTCAATTTAAAACCATGCTCTTCCAATATCGCAACACAGATATTCAATCCAAGACCCTTCTCGTCACCAGTAACATCTGCTTTCTTTGAATACTTTGTTAAATGTTTTTCAAATTGTTTTTGTGTGAACCCTCTTCCGTTGTCCTCAACAATTAAATATTCTTCTTCGTTATATATTTTAACCTTTTTAACCTCACTATCGTTATACGATAAACCATTCTTGATTAAGTTTTCAATAGCATTACAGAATAATGTCTCGTTAACTTCCATATCACCCAACTCAGAAATTTCAACTTGAACACTATACGAATTTGGTGATATGTATTTCCAAATCAAATCTTTAGCGTTAACCACAGATTTATTTAATACAACATTTTGTTTAACAAGATTGGTAAACTCATAAACACTTTTATAAACTCTTTGTGTATGACTTAATCCTTCCTTAACCATCTTCAATGCTCCTTCAATCTTTAATCTTTGGATGTCTTCAGTCGTTAATCTCTTCTCTAATGAAGTAATACCTCTCGGCATATATGTGTTAATACCAGAGTGCATATCGTGACGGATAATTCTTGCAGCATGTTCCAAGTAACTATTTTTCTTAGCAATGTCAGTAAGTTGTTGTTCAATCTCAACATCTTGTACTTGTATTCTCTTTCTTTGTAGGACGATTGCCAATATTAAACCGATTATCGCTAACACAACTAAAGCACTATAAAGATATTTCTTTAAGGTTTCTCTTTCTTTTTCTAAATCAGTTTTCTCATGTATTAAGTTTCCGTTCTCATCTGTTAAGTTATCTGTCTCCAAGGTTAAACCAATGATATTCTTTTCTTTACCTAATGAACCGATTGTATTTTCTTTGGATTTAATAAGTTCTTCATTTCTAACCGCTTGAGCCAATAATGAATCTCGTTCAGCAGTAAGTTTAGCAATCTTGTTATCAATTTGAATCAATACATTTTTTAAATCTTCCTTAGGTAAATCATTATATGACTTTGGTAAGTCGTCCAAGAACTTAACGTCCTCAGCAATACTTGCCAAATCTCCCTCTGAAAGTTTAGTAACATCAACAGGTTCTGGTTCAGGTTCAGGAGCAATCCAAGTGGTAACAATTTCTTGTATACCCATAGCAGCAACTTGTAAAGTATCCAAATCATTATCCGTCCATGTGGTGTTTATACCATCAACGATAGTATCTTCATAATTAACTTCTTGTGAATATGAAGTTGATGTTACAAGGATAACTGAAAGTAATAATATTATCTTTTTCATTTTTTCTTTTCTTCTTGTTTTATCATTAACCTCATTATGTTTTTATTCTTCCAAATCGCTTTCTCGTATAATTCAATCTCAGTGTTAAAATCTTTAAACCCAATCTCTTTATAATAATCTAAAGTAGGATAGTATCTGTCAAAATATAAATCTTGTAATCTTCTAAACTCGGCATATTGTTTATCCGACATTAATTCTAACTCAATTTTTTCACCATATCCTGTACTATACATTCTATAACGACTTAAGTCTAAAAAGAATACACTCTTATAAGGAGGTATAGTATAAAGTAAACATGGCCCTATTGCTCTTTCTCTAATGACCATATTAAATTCATCCGCCCACTTATATGTTGTATCAGCGATATATTGTATACTATCAATAACGATATTAACTCGGTCATTTATTCTACTTAAACTATCAATTGTTTTATTCAGTTTTACTATTTTCTTACTCTGTTCTCTTATAATTTTTCTTTGTGTGTCAATTGCCTTATTAATATCTAAAGATTGTTTAATAGTTAAAATAACAACAGAGTCACCCTTATAGATTGTTTGAATTGGGTATTTTAATTGTCCCATACCAACAAAAGAAATCATTAAAAAGATTAAGGTTATTAGTGTTTTCATTTAAATTTAATTTTCATTTTAGTTCCTATTTCATTCTTCTCACAAGTAATCTCAAACCCATGTTCCTCTAAAATAGCAACACAGATATTAAGACCCAAACCAGTTCCTGATTCTTTCTGTCCCTCTTTTCTTGTATAAGGTTTTGATAAATAATTAAAATCTTCTTGAGTAATACCTCTACCATTATCTTGAATATAAATGGTGTCCCCTTCGGAATATACCTTAACAAACTTTGTTGGTGAATCGTTATACTTTAAACCATTTCTAATCAGGTTATCTACCGCAGTACAGAACAACGGTTCGTTAACTTCAATTGTAGGTAGATTATCTTCTAATACTACCTGACTAACATAAGCTGTTGATGATAAGTAATCTGAAAGGATTACCTTAATGTTACATTCTTCTTTATTTAATACCACATCTTTCTTAACAAGATTGGTAAACTCATAAACACCTTTGTAAACTTTCTGTGAATGTTTAAGTCCTTCCTTAATCATTTTAAGTGGAGCTTCAATTTTAAGATTAGTGATATCTTCTTGAGTTAATCTTCTTTCTAATGAATTAATACCTCTCGGTATGTAAGTGTTAATACCTGAATGCATGTCGTGTCTTAGTATCTTAGCAGCATGTTCCAAGTAAGTGTTTTTTCTTTCAATCTCTTTTGATTGTAAAACTTTGTCGGTAATATCTACCGCAATTTTCATAACTCTAACTGACTGGCCATTATTGTCAAAAATTGGATTATATGTTGCCTGTAACCAAATTTCTTCACCATTTTTTTTAATTCTATTGAATTGTGCAGATACAAAGTCTCCATTTTTTAACTTAGACCAAAATTCTTTATACTCATCTGATTTTGAATATTCTTCCGTACAGAATATACGGTGGTGATTTCCCTTTAATTCTTTTAGAGTATAACCCATAACATTACAAAAGTTTTGGTTAGCGTAAATTATATTCCCTGATAAATCAAACTCAATCACCGCATTAGATTGATTAATAGCATTCATTCTGTTTCTAATATCCAATTCTTTTGTCTTTAAATCAGTAATATCTTGTCTGATAGAGGTGAAACCATCTAATCTACCATCAGTCCCAAATCTTGCCTTTATATATGTATCAACATAATATAAACTACCATCTTTAGCTTTATTACAAACAATGTCATTCCATATCTCACCTTTTAATACCGTTTCATACATCTTACCCCAATATCCATCAGGTTGTGTTCCCGAATTAACTATTGAGTGGTCTTTACCAATAACCTCGTTAAGTTTCCATCCTGAAACTTTTTCAAACTTTTCATTCACATAAGTTATTCTACCCTTTCTATCGGTAACCGATATAATAGCCGCCTTATCAATGAACTTATTCATTTCATCAAGTTTTTTAGCCTGAACACTAGTAATACCACGAACTATTAAAATAAAAAGAGGAATAAATAATAGGAAACAAGTATATTCCAAACCTCTTGTAAATCTTGTCGAGTCTGTTATCTCAAGTAAAACTGAAGTTTTAACAAAAAAGAATAAAGACATAATGGTTATTGCAAAAAGTAAATAGATTTTTGTATTTTTCGTCATATTTCATAAATACTTTTATTAAATAAAAAAACCCCTCAAATTTGAGGGGTTTTAACATTAGTTGGTTGTGAACTACTTACCAACTTCTTCAAAATCTACATCAGATACTTCAGAATCATCAGTCATAGTTTCATTCATTTCAGACGCTTGACTATAAAGATTTGCCGTAATACCTTGAAATACATTATTAATGTTCTCAATTCCTTCTTTAATTTTCTCAATGTCCTTTGATGAATGAGCGGATTTCAATTCTTCAAGAGCGGTAGTTACCTCTGACTTTTGTTCTTCCGTGATTTTGTCTTCAATATCTTTTAAAGACTTTTCCACTTGGAAGATTGTTGAGTCAGCTTGGTTGATAACCTCAGCATCTTCTTTTACTTTCTTATCTGATTCAGCGTTCATCTCCGCCTCTTGTCTCATCTTTTCAATCTCTTCTTTCGAAAGTCCTGATGATGATTCAATACGGATATTTTGTTGTTTGTTAGTTCCTTTATCAAGAGCCGATACATTGATGATACCGTTAGCATCAATATCAAATGTTACCTCAACCTGTGGAATACCTCTCATTGCTGGTGGGATACCATCCAAGTGGAAACGTCCAATGGTTCGGTTGTCTTTCGCCATTGCTCTCTCACCTTGTAATACATGGATTTCAACGGTAGGTTGGTTATCAACTGCGGTTGAGAATACCTGTGACTTCTTAGTCGGGATTGTTGTGTTGGCTTCAATCAACTTTGTGAATACCCCACCCATAGTTTCAATACCAAGTGATAGTGGTGTTACATCTAATAACAATACATCTTTCACATCACCCGCCAATACACCTGCCTGAATTGCCGCTCCAAGAGCAACAACCTCATCAGGGTTAACACCCTTTGATGGTTCCTTACCGAAGAACTTCTTAACCGCTTCCTGAATTGCCGGAATACGTGTTGTACCTCCAACCAAAATGATTTCATCAATATCAGATGTTTTAAGACCTGCGTTCTTCAATGCCGACTTACAAGGAGCAATAGTTCTTTCAACCAAACTATCAACAAGTTGTTCAAACTTTGCCTTAGATAAGTTTCTTACCAAGTGTTTTGGTATACCATCAACAGGCATAATATACGGTAAGTTAATCTCGGTAGATGGTGAAGAAGATAATTCAATCTTCGCCTTTTCAGCCGCTTCACGAAGACGTTGAAGAGCCATAGCATCTTTTGTCAAGTCAATTCCGTTTTCATCTTTGAACTCGGTAACCAACCAGTCAATGATTGCTTGGTCAAAGTCATCACCACCAAGGTGTGTGTCACCATCAGTAGACAATACTTCAAATACACCATCACCAAGTTCCAATACCGATACGTCATGTGTTCCACCACCACAGTCAAACACAACAATCTTCATATCTTTTGATTGTTTATCCAATCCGTAAGCAAGTGCCGCAGCAGTTGGTTCGTTAACAATTCTCATTACCTTTAATCCCGCAATCTCACCAGCTTCTTTCGTAGCTTGACGTTGAGCGTCGTTGAAGTATGCTGGTACGGTGATAACCGCTTCAGTTACTTCACTTCCCAAATAATCCTCAGCAGTTTGTTTCATCTTTTGAAGAACCATTGCTGAAATTTCTTGCGGTGAATACTTTCTATCCTCAATCTCAACACGAGGAGTTCCACCATCACCTTTAACTACTTTATAAGGAACACGTTTAACCTCACCCTTACTTTCATCAAAACTTGTTCCCATGAAACGTTTGATAGATGAGATTGTCTTATCAGGATTAGTAACCGCCTGACGTTTAGCTGGGTCACCAACCTTTCTTTCACCACCATTTAAGAAACCCACAATTGAAGGGGTGGTTCTTTTTCCTTCACTGTTTGTAATTACAACTGGTTCGTTACCTTCCATTACGGCAACACATGAGTTAGTTGTTCCAAGGTCAATACCTATTATTTTTCCCATAGCTTAATTAATTTTTGTTTAATAATATAAATTTTATTTTATGGAGTCAAATCCGACCCACATTATTAAACAATGTGCCAAAGAAAAAAGTATGACAAATTGTCACGCAAATAAAGCCCTTGTGTCAAAATAGTTTTGGTATATGTCAGCAATTTCAGTGGCACTTAATACTCTGTTATACACCAATAAAACTTGTAGACCACCGTAATAAGTCTTACCTGCAGTATTTCCTGGGGTACTTTGACCTATTTTCCAATTAGGTGATGATGGCGACCAAGAAGCTGCGGTAAAGGTTTCTGTATTAGTTTCAGATAATGTACCATCAAGATAAAAACTAGTTGTAGTAGTTCCTCCACCATTAGGTTCAAAAACATATGTAAATTGATGCCAGCTTATAGTATCAATATTTGCAGTTCCAATTCTTGTTTTAGACACTCCGGCAGAATCTGTAATAGCGTAATAAAATCTAATATTACCCTTTTCATTGTAAAAACCAACACTTTGATTTATAGGAGTTCCTATAGTTGGAGCACAAGAAAAAACATACTGCGATGCTCCATCAGCATTGTATGTCGGTTTCGCCCAAAATATTATAGTAAAACCACTCCCAAGATTTCTATTATAAGTCGTATTAGTAAAAACCTCTAAAGGTTCAATAGCCCCATTATCAATAAAATCAAAAAAGAAACTAGTCTCATCAAAATGACTAATAATTCTTGAACTTCCTGAAAAACCACTCATAGCTGATTGGGTAAAATCATACCAAGTTGGATTCATAAATGGATATGAGGCGGCATGCCCCGCATCCAAAGCAAATGTTAACCCACTCGTTGGTATGTTTGGATAATTCATATTAACACAAACATTTGAACCTCCTCCACCTCTACCTGATGTTCCGTTTCCAGCAGAAGCATCATGTTTAAACCAATTTAAAGCTTCTGCAAAATCTGCAACACTAAAACCCGCCTGTGAATTAACAAAATTAATAACGTCTTGTGTGTCAGTATATTGAACACATCTATAATAATCATTAAGATTATTAGTTTTACCTGTTGTTGTACCCGTATAATATATTGTATAGGTAGCATCATCTATTGTAAGATTATCAATCCCTTGATACCACCCTGATTTTGATGATGTTCCATAATTCCGATTAACATCTATACCAAAATACCAAGTATTAATATTTAAAAAATTGGAATCATAATGAAGATTATTAGAATTACCGTTTGAGGTATAATCTATTTTGATTTTGTTTGGATTAATACTGTTGTATATCTCTGCCATACTAATAAGTATTATACTACAGATTTAATTTTGTCATATAAAGTAGTAACTTCAGGATGATTATATTCAATCCATTTAATTAACTGTTCATGCCATCTACCCTCACCAAATAAACCATCAAGTTTTTCTTGAATAAAATACTCAACAACTATTATAGGAACATCTCCACCCATATAAGGATTTCTTATACGTATCTTAAAAAGCATCTCGTAACTTTCCGCATCATAAAACGATACCGAATCAATTTGATTTACATCAGGAACATCCGCCAAATCGTTATAGTCATCAAAACCATCAATAAATCCAACATTAACATACTCAGGCATAATATCCTCAATTACATTATAAATCATGTTCTGAAGTTTCTGATATTGATGAGCACTTAATTGGTATTTCATCTTAAAGAATAAAGTTTTGAAACCCTTTTTAACATATTATTAGCAGTGAATTTAAACTTTCTTTCAAAGTATTCAAAAAACTTCTTTGGGTCTTTTCTAACGGCTAATGGTACGGCATCAATCTTTGAAGGACTAACACCGGTTGTAATTAAATGGTCTGCAATCTTTTGTAAAATATCATTCCATTCAAAAATCCATTCATAAGCCTTCTCAAGCGAAGGGACTTTGAATATCATGTCGTGTATACTATTAATCTTACCAAACGAGTTAAGTAATTCTTCCGCTGAGAAATTTCTTAATGACTCAATCTCACCAAAAATCTGTGTATCCTTTAAAGCGTCAATAAAATCTTCATAACTATCTATCTTAGTCCGTCTTAAGATATGTGAAACCTGTGGGATACGAGCATCTTGCTCAAACTTTAAACTTACATAAATTAAATGTAAAAAATTATTCCACTCAGGTAAAAACTGATTGTTGATAACATTAACCAAAACATTAGTCGCTTGTCCCTTACCAAATCCTATCTGACCTTTATTAATAAATCTCTTATACAACTGATAAGCATGTAATAACTCATGTGATATTACCGAATCCAACTTGGGTGATAATAATTCTAAATTATCCCACGTTTCTTCATCCATTCTAATATGGAAGTCTAACGAACTAACATCAAAGACATCACCACTCTTGAAATCTTTAGCTTCAAAACTATGTGACGCATCAATATTAAGATTACTTTTATAAACCGCCTGTAAAACACCCTCTTCAAATATTTCAAACCTAATACCAATGGGATTTTTATACATAGGAAAATTTTTCCACTCCTTTTCATCAAAGCTTTGTGATTGCTTAACCATATTCCAAGACTTCTCCCCACCAATAGTTATCACACCAGAACGCATAACACTTTCACCAATGTTTTTAACATCAATCTCAACCTCGTCTAAAGGTTCGTTGGCAGACTTAAAAGAATAGAGCAATTTTTTAACAACCTCAGTGAACACCGAAGTCATCATTTCAATATCAGATGGAACACCTACCGCCTCACGGATTAGGTTTCTTATTTTCAGTTTGTTTGATACGGACATTTTTCTCAAATAATTCTTTATTCCTTTCGTATAAAGATAAGTCAGTAGAAAACATCAGTTTCTTAATCTGTTCCTCTGTAAAACCTTCAAATGGATTTTTCATAATACGAATATAATGATAAATATTAATAAAACCAAAAAACCCCCTAAATAAATTAGAGGGTCTTTTTAGTAGCTGAGGCGGGGCTCGAACCCGCACGGACGCAATGTCCACGAGATTTTCTTACTACTATAGTTTTCACTACCCTCTCGGTTTGTAGTCTGGACTATACCTTAACCATATCATTTCTGATTTAGGTTCTCCGTGTCTAGTCTCTACACCTTCCCTTTCGGGCTTGGCTCGGTATTCCCATTTTACAGGGTTCACCGAATTTACGGAGTTCTACTTAAAGAGTTTCCCCTCTAGCACTCATATTTTTAGCTCGGTAGTTATCAGTAAACGAGTGACAGTTTGGACACAAAATTTGTAGATTTTCTATCCTGTTGTCAAACTTATTACCATTGATGTGGTGTAATTCTAATGGAATTGGGTTTCCCATCCATTCTGTATTATCACATATTTCACAAACTTTATCTTTATAGTTCAATTTAAATAATTGATTTTTTATTTTATATGAACTTCTTGGAAGTCCACTACTATAAGTTGAATTTTCAACAAGTATTTCAGATAAATCTTTTACTTTACTCCAAGTTTTACCTTTACCCCATATTTGTCCGTGAAAATGTGATGTATCAATTTCAAATTGTTTTATTCTCGTTTGGATATTTTTATAATTCCCACCCGCTTCTTTCAACCCTAATTGAAATAATACTTGTCTAAAAGAGCCACATTTTTTAACTACCTCTTCTAATAATTCTTTTGTATATTTTATATTCATACTTATAAATATCTAATAAACTAGAATATATCTCCAAGTCTCGCATGTATACCTGTTTCATCACTCAGCCAATAAATAAAGAACGTTTTTGTGCACCCTGCAGGTCTCGAACCTGCGACCTTCTCGTTATGAGCGAGCTTCTCTAACCAACTGAGATAAGGGTGCTCACTTCCAAAACAACTGAACCATCAGTATCAAAAAACTCAAACCTAAACACACTCCTGTTTTAAGTGTTATAGGTTCACCAAACAATGTGATAGATAAGATTGTAAACATAATTGTTCCCAACACAAATCCTATCAATCTTGATGGCCACAACTGTCCGTTGAAGTGTTCAACCATCAAACCAACTGATGTCATAAATAAAATTGATATCGGAATACCCATTAGTACGACCAACCATTGGTTGTTTTTCATCCAATCATACTTCCATCTTCCTTGTAGTTGTAAGAAGGTTAGTACCTGAGCGAGTAACCCCACTAACATTCCTAAAATCAATTTCATTAACAAATATAAGGTGAAACTTTTAGATAATCAAATTATCTTGGTTGTCTAAATGAAAGATTATACTCATCTAAATCAACGGAACCTCTAAGTTCATCTTGTAACTCATTTTTAAAATCCCCCCAATCGTCGAATTGTTCCTTTGTTAAATTAGTAAATAAGATTTTTAATTCAGGATTGCTGTCTCTATCCCAACTAAATTCTGTATTGGGGTAGTTAGTTCTCTTAATTGCGTCTTCAATTTTATCATTAATATCTGATAAGTAATCATAATTAATGAACTCATCATAAACTTTATAATATTCTTTTGGTAATCCTGTTGAATTAAAAAACTCATTAAATACACCTTCAAACTTTCTTGACCAATCATATGTAAACCTTGGGATTCCAGTTATTTTTTTTGTTGAGGGTCTAAAAAACTTGGTGTATTCTTCATCATATTGTCCACTGTTTTTATCAGTCTTGGCAACATCAGTATAAACCTTCAATGCTCGTCTATTATCAAAATCAACAAACTCATATTTGACATCCTTTGGGATGTTCATTTTAGTTCTTAAAAAACTACTCAATATTTGTTCTTTCTTTGTCATATAATTTATAAATACAAATATAAACAAAAAACCCCATCACTTACGACAGGGTTTAATAATTTTTGTTTTAAGATTACTTGGTATAAGTTCTCAAACAGTGTGCAGTCCAAGCTGCCGCTCCCAAGAAGATTGGTACAAATATTCCAGCTCCTCCGAACATTGCGATGTGAACGGCAACTGCTCCTGACATAACAGAAGATAAAGCCAACGCTCCATAGATTGATGTTCTTGGGATACAAAGTGCAATAACACCAGCTACTTCCATCACACCAACAAGTGCCATATACGGTAACATGTTCATTGCGGTGAAGTTTGTTGTCATTGCTTCTGAGCCGGCGATTTTTGACAATCCACCCATTCCAAGCATAAAGGTAACGATTGCAGTTAACAACCATCCCAAATTTTTAAGTGTAAGATATTTTTTCATATTCCAAGTATAGAATATTAACTTGGTATTGTCAATTATTTTTTATAAGGAATTGGTTTAACCAACCTAACCATATAAACCCCTCTTTCTTTATTGAAAGGTTCAAAACTTAATCTCACATTAAAATCTTTAACAGGAAATTTAATGAAAACAGGTTGGATTGGAAACTTATATCCATCCGACTCAATATGAAAAGCATTTATACCAATGTTACTGTTATTTAATTTTTTTAAAAAAGTATCAGGTGTCTCACTCTTTTTGAATTCAATACCCATTTTTTTAAAATCGTTGATAACACTACTATCAATTTCAAGTTTGGCGTTTTTAGGGATTACCGGCCCATCTTTTGTTTGTTCGGAGATAACTCTTTTAACAATTCTAACTAAATCTGATTCTGTAAGTTTAATAACTTTTTTCATAATCTACCTAATGTTATTTGACTCTTACAACCCTTTTTTCAGGAGGTCGTTTAAATTTAATATTATTTGTTTCTTCCCAGTTCTCAATAAATTGTCTTGCAACTGTTTCAGGAATTCGTTTATCCATTAAATGTTTAATTGCGTCTTGAATTAATGTGTTTCTTGGGTCATCAAAATTTTTCAATTCAGAGTCAACCAATTTAGCCATTCTTGAATCTTTTAATTTTTTAGGTAGTGGTTTAGTACCAATCTTATGTGGAATTCTTGTTAATAAATTTGTCCCTACTAATGCCGCTGTAATGATACCAGCAACCATTGCACTATCAATATCTTGGTGTTGTGGATTCAAAGTATTAATAGTAACCGCTCCTGTCATTAACGACAATACTGTAGTTGCAAATCGTGTGATTATTTTTGTAAGCTCAAGTTTATCTTTTTCAGCTTCGGTATCAACAGTGATACCCCTTCTAGAAAAACCTATTGATTCACTAACCGTATCACCTTCAATAACACTATCAACAACATCTTCAGCAACGTCTCTAAATTCATCTTCCCCAATAGAGTTGTATATTTTACCAAGAGTTAACAAATCTTCTTTTGATATGTTATTAAGAATTATGTTAGTTACCTCGTCAGTTATTTGTTGTTCCTCGTTTTCACGAATAATACGTTTAACAATTCTTGTCAAATCAGATTCAGTTAATCTTATAATCTTTTTCATATAACAATAAATATAAAGATAATAAAAAACCCCACCTTGTGAGTGAGGTTTAAGATTGTCGGTTATAATTCACACCAACCAAGACATACCTTACCAAAGGTAATCTTTTGAACTAATTTACAAATATATTTTTTCATACTTTATAAATATTATATTAATAAAAAACCCCAC